>Ga0308157_10001228_pt1 | contig 56909 bp, 44 predicted proteins | sample PhyBR1_FD_201035 | JGI IMG/M metagenome (GOLD analysis project Ga0308157, IMG submission 201035) | Phyllosphere microbial communities from UC Gill Tract Community Farm, Albany, California, United States - DLSLB.R1 | ecosystem: Host-associated > Plants > Phyllosphere > Unclassified | place: USA...
GCAACCACACCGGCAGGACCGCGGCGACGAAGCCGTAGCCGATCAGCATCCAGGTGATCTGGATGCCGGTGAAGGTGAACATCGGGCCCATCACCGGATCAGCGGCAACCTTGCCGCCGTACCAGATCGCCGCGATCAGCAGCACCAGGCCAACGATGGAAATCTCACCGATCTTGCCCGGGCGGATGTAGCGCATGTAGATGCCCATGAACATGGCAATCGGCATTGTCGCGATCACCGTGAACATGCCCCAGGGGCTGCCCTCCAGTGCCTTCACCACGATCATCGCCAGTACCGCGAGGATGATGATCATGATCATGAAGACGCCGAACAAGGCGATGGTGCCGGGCACCTGGCCCATTTCCTCACGCACCAGATCGCCCAGCGAGCGGCCGTTGCGGCGGCTGGAGATGAACAGGATCATGAAATCCTGCACCGCGCCTGCCAGCACTACGCCGGCTATCAGCCAAAGCGTACCGGGCAGGTAGCCCATCTGTGCGGCAAGCACCGGGCCGACCAGTGGGCCGGCGCCGGCAATGGCGGCGAAGTGGTGGCCGAACAGGACGTGCTTGTTGGTGGGCACATAGTCCAGGCCATCGTTGTTGATGACCGCCGGGGTGGCGCGGGTGGGATCAACCCCCAGCACCTTGTTGGCGATGAACAGGCCGTAGTAGCGGAAGGCCACCAGGTACAGCGACACCGCTGCAACCACGATCCATAGAGCATTGATGTGTTCGCCGCGGCGTAGCGCCACAACGCCTAGACAGAACGCGCCTATCAGGGACAGCAGCGCCCATCCGGCTTTGGAAAAACCTTTCATCGAGTCGCCTCGCAGGGGAATGCCTGCAAGGGTCTACCCATGCAGGTCGGGGGTCAATGTGCATGGCAGCTGAATTGGATGCGACTTTGGTCTTAGGTCCATGTCTTATTGAACATGACTGGGGAGTCGTGGTGTTCCGGAGGTAGCCTTGCGGAACAAATGGTTGCAACTTTGATGATTGGATTGATCGGCAAGGGCGTCCATTGTCTGTCGCAAGTCCAAGGAGGTTCCTTATGAGTAGCAACGATTCCGCCCGGGTGCTGCGCAGCATCCGCGGCATGCCGACTTCCGACGGTGCAGGCGTGCGCCTGACCCGGGTCATTGGTACGCCATCGCTGCCGGAGCTGGACCCGTTCCTGATGCTGGACGAGTTCGGCACCGAGCGGGCCGAGGATTACATCGCCGGGTTTCCCGACCATCCGCACCGGGGTTTCGAGACGGTGACCTACATGCTCGACGGACGCATGCGTCACAAGGACAACCACGGCAACGAGGGTTTGCTTACTCCCGGCAGCGTTCAGTGGATGACTGCCGGCCGCGGCCTGGTGCATTCGGAGATGCCGGAGCAGGAGTCCGGCCGCATGCGTGGCTTCCAGCTATGGGTGAACCTGCCTGCGCGCGACAAGATGAGCGCGCCGCGCTATCAGGAGTTCGCGCCCGAGCGCATCCCGCAGTTGGCGCCGGCCGAAGGTGTAGGTGTGAAAGTGATTGCCGGCACGGTGGACTCGGTCAGCGGACCGATCCAGCAACCAGCCACTGACCCTGTTTATCTGGACATCGAACTGAGCGCGGGCACTGCCTGGAGTTACCGTTTGCCTGAAGGCCATAACGCCTTCGCCTATGTGTTCGAAGGTGACGTGTCGTTGGGCGAGGGCGAGGCGTCGCACGCGATTGAACTGCAGCAATTGGCGGTGCTGGGCGGTGGCAGCACGTTGCACATGCGTGCCGGTGCCGAGGGTGCGCGTTTGATCGTGGTGGCCGGGCGTCCGCTGCGCGAGCCGGTGGCACGGCATGGGCCGTTCGTGATGAACACCCGTGAGGAATTGATGCAGGCCTTTGTCGACTATCAGGAAGGCCGCTTCTGAACGACGACCGGTCCCGTGCGCGATGCGACGGGACCGGCGCCAATTGCCGTGCAACAACAGGCCAGGATTGATCGGCTCTTAGTTGCTGCCAGCCAAAGCAGACGGATTGAGGTTCAAGGTCTGGGTCAGGGTCTGCAGGGTGCCCAGCTCGGCATTGTCGGCGGCATCGATCCAGATCTGCGCATAGCGGTTCTTGTCCAGCTTGACCACGCTGATGCGGCGTGACTCCAGGCCCGGCAGGTCACGGCCGCCCATGTCCAGCTTGTACCAATGCATCTCGGTGCCGCCGAACGCGCCTTTTTCCGCGCGCAACGGGCGGTTCAAGGACAGGCCCGGATCACGCCCGCTCAGCATCATGTTGAGGACAGCGCGGCCGTCTTCGGTGGTGGCCTTGCAGACGATGAAATCGCTCTGGGTCTGTTGCTCCCAATGCAGGCCGCTACTGGCTGGCAGGGATGGGCATTGCACGGCCTGCTGGGCGGAAGCGTTGGCGCTGGCTGCGAGCGCCAGCGCGGCAGAAAAAATAAGAACAGTCTTCACTTCGCATTCCCCCATGGAACATCGGCCTGACGGCGCGACGAAAAACGTGTGGATGGTTCTGAAGGCGGTACTGGCTGGTGGGCGGTATCCGTCCCTGTGTACGTGCATCCCCATGCGCGCCAGCCAAGTTGCGACGGTATTACAAAATCCCGGTCAGTTGCAAAGTGTCTTTTGCAGCGCAAAAGGAACGGCCCCTTATAGGGGCCGTTCCGGGAGTTACTAACAAATGAAACTATCGGTGCGACTTACTTGTCGCTGCCAATCCACTTGTACGCAATGCCGCCGATGGCCGCACCCAGGATCGGTGCCACCCAGAACAGCCACAGCTGGCTGATTGCACCGGAGCCGGCAAACAGCGCAACGGCGGTGGAGCGGGCCGGGTTCACCGAAGTATTTGTGACCGGGATGCTGATCAGGTGGATCAGGGTCAACGCCAGGCCAATGGCGATCGGCGCGAAGCCGGCCGGGGCACGGCCGTGGGTAGCGCCCATGATCACGATCAGGAACACCGCAGTCAGCACCACCTCGCACAGGAACGCAGCGGCGACGGTGTAGCCGCCCGGCGACAGCGCGCCGTAGCCATTGCTGGCGAAGGCGCCGGCTTGGCTGCCATCGATCAGGAAGCTGGCATTGCCCTTGGCGATCTGCAACAGGATGAAGGCAGCGACGATGCCGCCCAGTACCTGCGCCACGATGTAGGGCAGCAGGTCCTTGGCCGGGAAGCGACCGCCGGCCCACAGGCCGATGCTCACTGCCGGGTTGAAGTGCGCGCCGGAGATATGGCCGAACGCATAGGCGCCGGTCAGTACGGTCAGGCCGAAGGCCAGCGCAACCCCGACAAAACCAATACCCAGAGGATTGGCGTCACCGCCGAACTTTGCTGCCAGCACCGCGCTGCCGCAACCGCCCAACACCAACCAGAAGGTGCCGAGGAACTCGGCGCCCAAACGCTTTCCCATGCTCATTGTGTCGTTCCCTATGTTTTCCCCGGTACGGGTGTGGGAAAAATAACGGAGAAGCGGGTGAAGTGAGTAACAAATTCGCTAACTAATTCGCCCGCGCAACTGTAGTGCTTTGGGTCTATGCGCGATTTGCGGGTTTCCAGACACAGCAAGGCAGGGGTGGCTATGGGAGTTCCGCCCGTGCTGTGACGAGGAAAGTGGGTTCAGCGGGGTAGGGGGATGAATTCCTTGTCATCGCCGGGAATCGTGCCGAAGCGACCGTTCTGCCAATCGTCCTTGGCCTGCTCGATGCGTTCCTTGGAGCTGGAGACGAAGTTCCACCATAGGTGGCGGGGGCCATCCAGCGGTTCGCCACCCATCAGCATGGCCTTGAGCGGCGTCTTGGCGCGCAGACGGCTGTGTGCGCCGGGCTCGGGAATGATCAGGTGCTGGGTAGGTACATCCACCCCATCCAACTGGGCGTCGCCCTCAAGGATGTAGAGCGCGCGCTCTACGTGGGAGTTGTCCAGGTCGATCTCGGCGCCGGGCTCCAGGTCGATGGCGACGTTCAAGGTGTCGGCGAATACCTTGACCGGTGATTCCTCGCCGTAGGCGCGGCCGGCGATCACCCGAAGCCAGGCACCGTCGCGGCGCTGCTGTGGCAATTGGTCCGCGGAGAAGTGGAAGAAGCCGGGGTCGGTCTCCTCATGGCTCTTGGGCAGCGCCACCCAGGTCTGCATGCCATGCAGGGCCCGCGCGTGTTCGCGCGCCTCGCCGGGGCTGCGCTCGGAGTGGGCGATGCCACGGCCGGCGATCATCCAGTTGACGTCGCCGGGGCGGATGATCTGCTCCGACCCCAAGGTGTCGCGGTGGCCGATCTGCCCGGCCCACAGGAAGGTGACCGTGGCCAGGCCGATATGCGGATGCGGACGCACATCGATACCTTGGCCGGGGCTGAAGATTGCCGGGCCCATATGGTCCACGAACACGAATGAGCCAACGCTGCGCGCCTGCAGGGTAGGGACGGCGCGGCGAACCTGGAAGCCGCCAAGGTCGTGGACGCGCGGGCTGATGATGATGGTCATGGCTGGCTGCTCCGGGGTGTTTGAATGTGGGGGCAGGATGGCACGGTGGAAGCGAAGAGGGGGTTGTCGTGCGGGGAATGGATTGTTGTTTTGGTGGGTGGGTTGGCAGGTTGGAAGCTGGCGGCTGACAGCGTTACCCCTCCCCAACCCTCCCCTTCGCTGCGCGAAAGGGAGGGGGCCAAAGCCTAGGTTGCGCGGAGGGCCGCCGCTTCGCTCCCTCCGTTTGCCAAAGGCAAGGGGAGGGCTGGGGAGGGGGGAGCTCTTGCTCCCGCTCATTCACCAAGCAAACAAAACCAGTCTCCCCTGCAACTACATCGCTCCCATACCCAAACCCCCGACAAAGAACGGATGCCAGCGTGAAGGGGCTACAATCGCCGTCTTACTTCCCCATCCGGAGACCTCCGCAGTGACCCGCAAACTCGTGCTGTTGCGCCATGGCCAGAGCCAGTGGAACCTCGATAACCGCTTCACCGGCTGGGTGGACGTGGACCTCACCGAGCAGGGCCGCCAGGAGGCCGCCAACGCCGGCCGGCTGATGAAGGAAGAAGGCCTGCAGTTCGACGTAGCCCACACCTCGGTGCTGAAGCGTGCCATCCACACCTTGCAGGGTGCACTGGCCGAACTGGGTCAGGATTGGTTGCCGGTCAACAAGTCCTGGCGTTTGAACGAGCGCCATTACGGTGGCCTGCAGGGCTTGGACAAGGCCGAAACCGCCGCCAAGCACGGCGAGGAGCAGGTCAAGGTGTGGCGTCGTTCCTACGACATTCCGCCGCCGCCGATGGACCTGGCAGATCCGGGCCACCCGATCCACGACCGTCGCTACGCCGGCCTGGACCGCAACGCGCTGCCGGCCACCGAGTCGCTGGCGACCACGCTGGATCGTGTGTTGCCGTACTGGCACGATGCCATCGCTCCGCAGCTGAAGGAGGGCAAGACCGTGCTGGTCACCGCCCACGGCAATTCGCTGCGCGCGCTCTACAAGTACCTCAACAACGTGAGCAAGGAGGCCATCCTTGAGCTCAACATCCCGACCGGCATCCCGTTGCTGTTCGAATTGAACGACGACCTCACCGTCAAATCGTTCCGGTACCTGGGCGACCCGGAAGCCGCCAAGAAGGCTGCAGAGGCCGTGGCCAACCAGGGCAAGGCAAAGTAAGCGATACACTGGAAGCAGCACCGCTGTTGCCTGCTCCAGCGGTGAATCACTCAAAGACCGATGCCAACATGTTGGCACCGGTCTTTTTGTTTGTTTGTAGGAGCGGCGTAAGCCGCGAAGCTGGCAATGCTGAAGTCGCAAGCACCGCTGGCATCCGATGATGTCCTGGCTTCGCGGCTTACGCCGCTCCTACAACTATCAGTTCCGCTGCTTCAGCGGTGGCATTGCACCGGGTTGGCGTCGCAGCGTGCGTTGTCACGCATGGCCAGGTCCTTCCCGATGTTGTAGCCGCCGTATAGCAGTGCCAGCACCAGCAAGGCTAGACCAAACACAAGGTTCTCGGTACTGACGCCCGCAGACCTTGGCGCGGCATTGCTGGCGTGCAGGGTGTTGGCTGGCTGGGTAAGAGCCAGGTCCCCCGCCGCAACCTCCAGCGCCGCCGCAACCGCCATCCGCGACTCAAGCGAGGCGTTGCCTTCGGTTTCCAGTCGTTGCACCGTGCGCGGGCTCAACCCGCAGATGCTGGCCAGGTGTTCCTGCGACCAGCCGCGGGCTTCGCGCAGTAGCCTGATCCGCTTTCCGTCGATCTTCACTGTTTGATCTTCCATGCTGCACTCCTGCCGATGTTAGCCGAGCTGCGAGGTTGCCGGTCAACTGCGTTCGACAACACGACAGTAAGTCGACAGCAGTGTGTCGTCCCAAAAGAATCAACGACTTGTGCGTTTCAAAGGTGGCGGCTGAGCTGCGCCGCAATGCGCATGCAAGCGGGAGAGACAGTCTTCGGATGGGGGCTGTGCCATGCCATCATCGGGCACTGATCACGATCACTGGAGTGTCTGCTTGAGCAAATGGATGATGTCGGTAATGGCAATGGTGGCGCTGAGCGCTTGCAGTGCTGCTCCGGAGGCGGCGCCACAAGCCTCGCCGCAAGTGACGGCGGCAAAACCTGCAGCCGCAACCGCGCAGCGCGGCGAAGGCAAACCTTATGAAGTGCTGGGCAGTGAAGTCTGGGACGTGCCGGATCCGGTCAGTGGTCGCGACTACCAGGTGTTCGTGGCCTTGCCAGCCGGCTACGCGGACACCCCGGACAAGCGCTATCCGGTCTTGTACGTCACCGATGCCGACTATGCCTTCCCGCTGGTCTGGCAGATGGCGCGGCGTTTGAACGTCGAAGGCCGCAAGATCGAGGACTTCATCCTGGTCGGCCTGTCCTATGCCAAGGGCGAGGGCGGCATGCAGAGCCGCCGCCGCGACTACACGCCCACCGCCAATGGCCCGAGTAGCTCGCCGGCCGAAGCCGTGCACGGTGGAGCCGGCGACTACATCACCTACCTGGAAACGCAGGCGCTGCCCTTCGTGGCCAAGCGCTACCGCAGTGACGAAAGCCGGCGCATGTTCCTCGGGCATTCCTACGGTGCCTTGCTGGGTACGCAGGTGTTGCTGGAACGGCCGCAGCTGTTCAGCGGCTACATCCTCGGCAGTCCGTCGTACTGGTTCGACAAGCATGAGATGGAGCGTCGACTGGCCGCGGCTGGCAAGCCCGCCGAGCTCCCCGTGCGGGCCTATATGTATGTCGGCGAGTACGAGTCGGTGCAGCACGGCGGCGATGCCGACATGGTGGTGGATGCGCAGCGCATGATCGGCCTGCTGGGTGCCCGGGGTGGCCAGGCACTGGAGCTGAAGCTGGACGTGCTCAATGACGAGGACCATCTCAGTGTTGCGCCGCGTGGGTTCATGCATGGCTTGAAGTACCTGCTGGCCGCGCCAAAGGGCTGAGTCGTCCAATCCCCAGGGTCGGGCCCGGCACGCACGGCGGCCGGGCCCGGCTTGCGCTAACACGACCAACGGCAGGTGTGCCGACCTGCGGCTTGGCTAGACTGCGTTCAATCCCTGCTGCCCGCGCCACGCCATGTCTTTTCCGCCAACCACGCATCGGATCGATGCCGCGCAGGGCCCAACCCGACGCCGGGTGTTCAGTGGCGAGCGTCTGGCTGCACGGGTCAGTTGGTATGCACCGGGTGAGCGCATGCACCGACACGCGCACGATTGTCACCAGCTCTCGCTGTTGCTGCTCGGTACCTTGATGGAGCAGACCGGGCAGGGCGAGGAGCGGCTGGCCGTGCCAGCGCTGGGAGTGAAGCAGGCGGGAGTGGCACATGCCAATAACTACGGGCCGAGCGGTGCGCTGATGCTGGGTATCGACCTGCCGGCATCATTCGACCTGCAGGACAAGCTCGGTATCGGCCGCGCCTGGCAATGGCGCGGCCATGCGCTGCAGCCGCTGCTGCTGCAGGGACGGGGACTGTTGTCGGCCTTGTTTGCAGGCGAGCTGGTCGCTGCCGATGTTGATGCCCGGCTCTGGGAATTGCTGGCTGGCATGGCCGCCCCGGACGAACGCCCCAGTGGCACACCGCCACGTTGGTTGGCGTTGTGCTGCCAGCGCCTGCAGGATGAGAACGTGCCGCTGGCCGATCTGGCTGATGAGCTTGGCGTGCATCCGGTGTACGTCGCCCGTGCCTTCACGCGTTGGATGGGCTGCGCGCCGTCGGTGTTCCGCGCACGCGCGCAGTTGCAGCGCGCCCTTCCGCTGTTGGCCAACGGGCAGGCCCTGGTTGATGTGGCGCAGCAGGCCGGCTTTGCCGACCAATCCCATTTCAGCCGGATTGCCCGCACGCACAGCGGGCTGACCCCGGCGCGGCTACGCGCGCTGTTGCAGGCGTGAGCAGGTTCAATCCGTTCAAGACCCTGGGCATCGCCCTGGCGCATCGTGGCGCTTGTCAGCCACGGAGCCGAACCATGCATCTGCGCAACATCCTGTCCCTGTTATTGCTGGTGCCCGCCTGGCTGGGGGGCGTGACAACGGCTGTGGCGGCCTCGTCGCAACAAGCGGCGCGGGAGTTGGCGGCATTCCTGGATGGCATTCCGGGGCTGGGGCCGGGCTACGCGGTGGTGATCGTCGACCGTGACCAGCAATTGCTGGGCTATACCCGCGGCCTGCGCAATGCGAACAGCCAGGCGCCGCTGACCATGCACACGCCGATGTACATCGCATCGCAGACCAAGTCCTACATGGGATTGCTGGCGCAGGTGCTGGATCAGCAGGGCGTGCTGCGCCTGGACAGTACCCTGGCTGATCACTGGCCGCAGCTGCGCCTGCCTGATGGCGTCGATCCTGCCGCATGGACCTTGGTGGACCTGCTCAATCACCGTGTGCCCTTGAGCGCGGATGCGATCACCACGCTGGAGGCTTATATCGGCAGTCCGGATCCGTCCCTGTATCCGCAGCTGCTACAGAAGTTCGCCAGCAAGCGCGCCGATGGCTTTGAGTACGACAATCTCGGCTACAACATCTATGCCGCCATCCTGCAGCAGCGCACCGGCAGGTCATGGGGGGACTGGCTGCAGCAAGCCCTGTTCACGCCGTTGCGGTTGCACGAAACCGCGACGAATACCTCCAGTTTCGATCCGGCGCAGCTGGCCTTCAATCACCAGTGGCTGGGGGCCGAGCAGGGCTGGCGGTTGGTGCCACCCAAGCCTGATGCCTTGATGCATTCGGCTGGCGGCATGATGACGTCACCGCGCGACATGGGCCGTTGGTTGCGTTTGCAGTTGGGTGCAACCTTGTCTCCCCAATTCGATGCACGCTTGCTGGATGCTGCCCACCGCATCGGTGTGCAGGTCGATCCCAAGGCCCGCAACGCCTATGAGCTGCCCTGCAATGGCTACGCGTTTGGTTGGAACGTGTGTGATTTCGAGGGCCACACCCTGTACATCCACGGCGGCAGCTATACCGGTGCACGCAGCATGATGGCGTTCTCGCCGGATCTGGGCGTTGGCATCGGCGTGTTTTCCAACTCGGACAACGCCACTGGCTGGCTGACGTCGCGCACCGTGGTGCAGTTCTTCCAGTATCTGGTGGACCATCCGGAAGCTGCTTCATGGGCGCAGATCCGGCGCAAGGCCTATCCGCAGCGCGTGACCGAACAGTTGGCCGGGATGCGCGCGCGGCAGGCAAAGCAGCATGACGATCCACAGTGGCAGGGATGGCAATGGAAGCCGGAGTCGAATGCTGCCTATGCAGGAGCGTTCCGCGGAGAAGTGTTGCCGGTTGCCGCGCAGGTGACGGACGGTGCCGAGGGGCTGCAGCTTCGGATTGGTGCGCTCAACCGCAGGTTGATGCCTGCTGCGACGGATCTGTTCGCTGCCCAGGATGGGCCCTTGGATGTGCTGGAGCCGCTGCAGTTCCAGCGCGGTGCACAAGGTGAACTGCTGGGGTTTGAGTTTGACGGGCAACGCTATGTACGGGCCGAGCCCAAGTAATTACGTACAGCGGCGTTGACAGCTTTTTGTAGGAGCGGCGTAAGCCGCGAAGCTGGCATTGCCGCAGTTGCAGATATCTGTGCCATCTGGAGATCTATCTGCTTCGCGGCTTACGCCGCTCCTACAAGGAGAAAATGCTGGTCGCTTGGTGCTGCTGTCCAATGCAAAAGCCCGGCATCTCGCCGGGCTTTTGCTTGCTGCAAGCGACTGCTGCGGCTTACTTGAAATCCAGGGTCTTCTCGAAGGACTTCAACTCATGCCGCGCCATCGCGAGGTTGGCATGGCCGCGGTCGAGCACGACATACAGGAACAGGTCCTTGTTGCCGTCCAGTGGGCGGATCAGGTGGTACTGCTTGGACAAGGTGAGCAGGATGTCTTCCACCACCTCGTTCAAGCCCAGCGAACTGGCCACGCGGCGCTTGGCGCGCACGACGTCGGCATTGCCGGCGGCGGCAACTTCCATGTTGATGGCGCCGCCACCCAGCGTACCCAGCGTCATGCCGCTGTCGCTGTCCACCAATGCGGCGCCGATGAAGCCCGCGATTTCGCTCAAAGCATCAAGTTTTACGTTTGCAGCCATTTCTCATCCAATGAAGTAAGGGGTACTACAAAAGCAAAGCCCGCGCAGGTCCGTGCCGGGCGAGCGGGCGCGCAGCATAGCGAATACCGTTGGACGCATGCGAGTTGGCCAGTCATGTGGAGTGCAACGGTGCGTTTTATGCTTGGCTTGCCGCCGGCTCGACGAGCGCAGGAAAAGGCAGCGGAACCCATGCTTGGGGCAGTGCGAAGGAAAGCGGCGCCGGCTTGCAATGGCTGGCCACGGTGCTGCCTGCGCTCGATTCAGCACTGAATGGGAGCCGGAATTCCGGTGCAATGTCGGCGATGAAGCCGTCACGGCCAGTTTACAGCCGGGTCGCAGAATGGCGGGCACAGGGTGAGTACCCAGCGCTGACAGGCGGGGCGCTCGCTCTCCGTCATCGACTATTCCAAGCAGCGGGAGCGCACATCATGGGCAAGCCGGCAGTGGTTCTGGTGCATGGTTTCTGGGGCGGAGCGGCGCATTGGGCGCGGGTGATACTGGTGCTGCGGGGCCTGGGCTACCAGGACATCCGTGCGGTTGAAAACCCACTTACCTCCTTGGCCGATGATGCCGAGCGCACCCGCAAGATGGTGACGCAGATCGACGGCCCGGTGGTGCTGGTGGGGCATTCCTACGGCGGTGCGGTGATCACCCAGGCCGGTAACCTGCCCAACGTGAAGGCCTTGGTGTTCATTGCCGCGTTTGCTCCTGATGCCGGCGAGAGCCCCGGCGGCATCACCCAGCAGCATCTTCCGGTCGCAGCACCGAATCTGGCGCCAGACAGCGACGGCTACCTGTGGCTCAAGCCGGATAAATTCCATGAGAGCTTCTGCCAGGACCTGCCCGAGGAGGAGGGCTTTGTCATGGGCGTGACGCAGAAGGCGCCGTTGGCTGGCACCTTCGGTGAGAACATCAGCGACCCGGCCTGGAAGTACAAGCCAAGCTGGTACCAGATATCCAGCCAGGACCGGATGATCGCGCCGGAAAACCAGAAAGCCATGTCCGCCCGTCTCAACGCCCGCAAGGTGATGACGCTGGATGCGGGACATGCATCGTTGGCATCGCATCCGGCGGAAGTCGCAGCCCTGATCGACGAGGCTGCGACGGCCATCACTGGCTGAAAGCGCCGCGCATCATCCGCCGCGTTGCCCAGTGCGGCAGCGCGGCGGTTCGCATATGCGCTCAGCGGAAGAACTGGCTCGGCGTCAGGCCGAAACGGCGCTTGAACATGGTGGCGAATGCGCTGGGGCTCTCATAGCCCAGCGCCAATGCAACGTCGATGACTTTTTCGCCAATCGCCAAACGTTCCAGGGCCCGCAGCAGGCGTGCCTGCTGGCGCCATTGGCCGAAGGTCATGCCCAGTTCGCGTGCGCACAGGCGCTGGATGGTTTTGACGTCCACCTGCAGGCGCGTCGCCCACTCCTGCAGGGTGGAGGCATCGTCCGGGTGGCGCTGCAGCTGCCTGCCGATCTGGCGCAGCCGCGGATCGCGCGGCTCGGGCAGGTGTAGCGGCAGTACCGGCAGGGTCTGCACTTCGTCCAGGATCAATCGCATCAGCCGGCCATCACGCGAGTTCTCGGCATAGCGCGCCGGTATTTCGACCGCAGCGTGGATCAGCGATGCCAGCAATGGCGTGATGGACACCGCGGAGGGTGTCTCCGGCGCGTGTGGCATTGCTTCCGGGGTGATGTACAGGCTGCGCATCTGCACCAGGCCGATGCAGTGCACTTGGTGGCCGATGCCGGCCGGCATCCAGATCGCCCGCGTGCTGGGTACCACCCAGCGGCCCATGCCTGCATTGACCACCAGTACCCCGGTTTCCGCGTAGACCAGCTGGTGCCGATCCGGATGGTGGTGCAGCGGAATCACGGTGGCGCTGGGGTAGTCCCGCGCCTTGCAGTACACCACGGTTTCCGGCCCGGCCGGGAGCGGCTGGCGACGGCCTTTTCGGGCATCTGGAATGTCCTTTTCAAAAGGATGCATGACCATATTGCGCAGGATGGACGTTGATCGCGACTCTACCATGCGCGTCCGCCCCCATCCCGCGGTTACGCCATGTCATCTCCTGCTTCAACGGTTGCAGCTCCCGTCCCACAACGTCGCCCGGTCGCGATAGGTGTGCTCGCGGCGATCAGCAGTTCGCACCTGGTCAACGACATGATGCAGTCGTTGATCCTGGCGCTGTACCCGATCTTCAAAGGTCAGTTCCATCTGAGTTTCGCCCAGGTGGGGTTGATCACGCTGACCTACCAGCTCACTGCGTCCTTGTTCCAGCCCTTGATCGGCCTGCGCACCGACAAGCGGCCGGCGCCGTATTCGCTGCCGATGGGCATGCTGTCCACCTTGTGTGGCCTGTTGCTGTTGGCGTTCGCGCCGAACTTCGTGACGGTGCTGGCGGCCGCGATGCTGGTCGGCGTCGGCTCGGCGATCTTCCATCCGGAATCCTCGCGCATCGCGCGGCTGGCATCCGGCGGCCGCCATGGCCTGTCGCAATCGGTGTTCCAGTTGGGCGGCAACGCCGGTACCGCGGTGGGCCCGCTGCTGGCTGCAGCGGTGATCGTGCCGAATGGGCAGCGCAGCGTGGCCTGGTTCGCCTGCGCGGCGCTGTTGGGCATTGGCTTGCTGACCTACGTCAGCCGCTGGTACCAGCAGCACCTGCTGGCCGTGGCTGCACAGCCCAAGGCAGCAACCAAGCCGGCCAATCTGTTGCCGCCAAAAACCGTGGCCTGGGTGATAGGCATCCTGCTGGTGCTGATCTTCAGCAAGTACTTCTACATCGCTGGTCTGAGCAGCTACTACACGTTCTATCTGATCCAGAAATTCCATGTGTCGGTGCAGAGCGCGCAGCTGCATCTGTTCGGTTTCCTTGCAGCGTCGGCGGCCGGCACCCTGATTGGCGGGCCGCTGGGTGACCGTATCGGTCGTAAGCCGGTGATCTGGGCCTCTATTTTGGGCGTGGCACCGTTCGCCCTGATCCTGCCGTACGCGGACCTGCAGTGGACCATGATCCTGACGATGGTCATCGGCTTCGTGTTGTCCTCGGCGTTCTCGGCAATCCTGGTGTACGCGCAGGAACTGATGCCCAACCGCATCGGCACGGTTTCCGGCCTGTTCTTCGGCTTCGCCTTCGGCATGGGTGGCCTGGGTGCGGCGGTACTGGGCGTGCTGGCGGACCACACCAGCATCCTCTGGGTTTACAAAGTGATCTCGTTCCTCCCTTTGCTGGGCATCGTCGCAGCCTTCCTGCCAAACCCGCGCGCGCACTGAGGCCAAGTGTTCAGAGACCGTCGCCCGGGCAAGCGGAGCGAATCCGAAAGTCTGCAATGCTGCAGACAGTGCAGGGCGTCAACCAGGCAAATCCTGTACTGATGCGGACGCGGCGGCACTGGCGCTGGGCTGCGCGTCGGCGCCTCCGCCCAGCACCTTGTACAGCGCGACCCGGTTGTTGGCTTCGGACAGCTGCAGGGTGATCTGTGCCTGCAGTGCAGCGTACAACGAACGTTGTGCGTCCAAGGCTTCCAGATAGCCATCCACCCCGGCGCGGTAGCGGGTATCGGCGAGGGTGTAGCCGCGTTGGTTGGCGTCGACCAACGCGTGCTGCGCATCAAGCTGCTCATCAAGGTTGGCGCGGGCAACCAGTGCATCGGCGACTTCGGCGAACGCGCTCTGGATGCTCTTTTCGTAGCGGGCCACCTCGATATGCTTGCCCAGTGTGGCGACGTCCAGCTCGGCTTTCAGCGCGCCTGCGTGGAAGATCGGGATGCTGATGCTCGGAACGAATGACCAGGTACGTTGGCCGCCGCTGAACAGCGAGGACAGTGCGTCGCTGCTGCGGCCGGTGCTTGCAGTGAGCGAGATGCTCGGGAAGAACGCAGCACGCGCAGCGCCGATGTTGGCATTGGCAGCCTTCAGTGCATGCTCGGCCGCGAGCACATCGGGCCGTTCCAGCAGTACCCGTGAATCGAGGTCCGGGGGAATCGGCGCCAACGCCACGGCACTGCCCAGTTCAGCACTGGAAGGCAGCAGCGTGTCCTGCACGTGCGTGCCGGCCAACAGCTCCAGTGCGTTGCGATCTTGAGCCAGTTGCGCGGTGTAGCTGGCTACGTCGGCCCGCGCGCTTTGCACGCTGGCTTCCACCTGGGCCAGGTCCAGGCCGGAGGCGATGCCCTGCGCATGCCGCTGTTGGCTCAGTGCCAGAGTCTGCTGTTGGTTGTGAAGGGTCTGCGTGGCCAGTTCCAGCCGTTGCTGGTCGGCGCAGAGCGTCAGCCACGCCGTCGCCACTTCGGCGACCAGCGACAAGCGGGTGCCGCGCTGGGTTTCAGTGGTGGCCAGCCAGGTCTCCAGGGCCTGGTCGTTGAGGCTGCGGATGCGACCGAACAGATCCAGTTCCCAACTGGCGATGCCGACCTCGGCACTTGCACCCCGGCTGACGCCGGCCTCCCCGGAGGTATCGCTGCCGCGACTACGCGACTGCGACGCGGACGCGTCAATCGCTGGCAGCGACGAAGCCCGTTGGATGCGGTACTGGGCGCGCTGTGATTCGATGTTGAGCAGGGCGATGCGCAGGTCGCGGTTGTTCTCCAGCGCCAGTGCGATCACCTGTTGCAGGCGGGGGTCCAGGAAAACCTGCCGCCACTGCAGCTCGGCCACTGCGCGGGCATCGCCCATGGTGGTGGGAGGCTGCGCCGGAAGCGTGTCGCTCACCGGTGTTGGTGGTCGCACGTAATGCGGCGCCATGCTGGTGCAGCCGGATAGTGCAAGCAGACAGGCGGCAAACAATACGGCGCTGCGCGGGGCAGGCACGGGGAGGATCCGGGTCACGACGGGTTCTCCACTTCGGTCGTCGTTGCGCGCGTTTTGCGCGGCGAGAGGCTACGCACGATCACGTAGAACAGCGGGACGAAGAAGATGCCCAGCGCGGTGGAGGCGAGCGTGCCGCCGAATACGCCGGTACCCAGCGAGTGGCGGCCGGCCGACCCCGCGCCACTGCTGATCACCAGCGGCAGTACACCAAGCAGGAACGCCAGCGAGGTCATCAGGATTGGTCGCAGGCGCATGCGCGCGGCATGCACCACTGCCTGCAGGAGTGATTGGCCCTGTTCTTCCAGCTCCTTGGAAAACTCAACGATGAGGATGCCGTTCTTCGCAGCCAGACCGACGGTGGTCAACAGGCCGACCTGGAAGTACACGTCATTCTCCAGCCCGCGCAGGCTGGTGAGCAGCAGGGCCCCAACCACGCCGATGGGCACGGCAAGCATCACCGACAGCGGCACCGACCAGCTTTCATACAGGGCGGCCAGGCACAGGAACACGAACAGCAGCGAGACCGCGTACAGCAACGGGGCCTGATTGCCGGCCAGGCGTTCCTGGTAGGACATGCCCGACCAGGAAAAACCCATTCCCGCAGGCAGCTCCGCGGCCAGCCGCTCCATGGTGTCCATGGCTGTGCCTGAACTGGTACCGGCGTTGGCCTCACCACTGATTTCCATCGAACCGCTGCCGTTGAAACGGGTCAGCGTGGCCGGGGCGAAGTCCCATGAAGATGTGGAGAAGGCAGAAAACGCCACCATCTGGCCGTCGCTGTTGCGTACCGACCAGCGGCCGATGTCGGCGGGCAGCATCCGCGCCGCGGCCTCGCCTTGCACGTAGACTTTCTTCACCCTGCCGCGATTGATGAAGTCGTTGACGTAGGTGCCGCCCAATGCCGTGGAGAGCGTGTTGTTGATGTCGCTGGTGGCCAGGTCCAGTGCGCCTGCCTTGGCGTCGTCGATCTCCACCTTGAAGCTCGGGGCATCATCGACAGCGGTGTAGCGCACCTTGGCCAAGGACGATTCCTGCGCGGCACCCTGCAGCAACTGCTCGCGGGCAGCGAGCAACGCCTCATGGCCGGCACCGCCCAGGTCCTGTAGCTGGAAAGTGAAACCACCGGTCTGACCCATGCCGGGGATACCGGAGGGCGTCACCGCGAAGATCTGCGCATCTGGGATGCGGGACATGGCTTGGGTTATGCGCACGCCAACCTGCTGGGCGCTGGCATCACGCAGTGACCAATCCTTCAGGCGGATGTAGGCCTGCGCGGAGTTCTGCGCACTGTTGCCGCCACCACCGCCGGAGCCGGCGTTGGCCATGATGGTGGACACTTCCGGCTGCTCCAGCGCGTATGCGGTCAGCTGGTCCATCACCGCCTGGGTGCGCTGCATGGTGGTGCCTGATGGCAGCTTGACCTGCACGATCAGCGTGCCCTGGTCCTCCGCGGGCAGGAACGAGGTAGGCAGGCGCCAGAACAATACCGCCATCAGCAGCACCAGTGCGGCATAGCAGGCCAGCCCCAGTGAGCGTCGGCCGAGCAGGCGCTGCACCCCGTGCTGATAGTGCTCGGCGCTGGCATCGAAGCGGCGGTTGAAGCCGGCGAAGAAGCGGCCCAGGCGCCCGCGATGCACGGCATGCCCGTCCGGACCGGGAGCGACCAGCAGGCTGGCGCACATCGCTGGCGTCAGGGTCATGGCCACCAGCACGGAGAGGATCATCGCCGAGGCAATGGTCACCGAGAACTGGCGATAGATCATGCCGGTGGAGCCGCCGAAGAACGCCATTGGCAGGAACACCGCGGTCAGCACCAGCGCGATGCCGACCAGCGCGCCGGTGATCTGCTGCATCGATTTGCGGGTGGCCTCGCGCGCGGACAGGTGCTCGCTGACCATCACCCGCTCGACGTTCTCCACCACCACGATCGCATCGTCCACCAGCAGGCCGATGGCCAGCACCATCGCGAACATGGTCAAGGTGTTGATCGAGTAACCCAGCAGGGACAGCACGCCGAAGGTGCCCATCAACACGACCGGCACCGCCACCGCGGGGATCAGCGTCGCTCGCCAGCTCTGCAGGAACAGGTACATGATCAGCACCACCAGTACGATCGCCTCGATCAGGGTCTTGACGACCTCCTCGATGGAAATGCGCACGAATGGGGTAGTGTCCATCGCCACCTGGTACTGCAGGCCGGCTGGGAAGAATGGCTGGAGCTGCTGCAGGCGAGCCTGCACTGCGTCGGCCACCTGCAGTGCATTCGCACCGCTGGCCAGCTCGATGCCCATGCCTGCGGCTGGCTTGCCGTTGAAGGTGGACATGACGTTGTAGCTCTCGCCGCCGAGTTCGACCGTGGCCACGTCTGACAGATGGACCAGCGCACCGCTGGGATCAGACTTGACCACCACTTTGCGGAACTGCTCCTGCGTCTGCAGGCGGCTGCGAGCGGTCACGGTGACATTCAGCCCTTGGTCGTCCACCGCTGGCAGCGCACCGAGCTGACCGGAGGATACGTCGGCATTCTGTGCGCTGATCGCCGTGCTGATGTCCGAAGGCATCAGCGAATACGTGCGCAGCTTTTCCGGGTCCAGCCATATCCGCATCGCATACTGCGCGCCCATCACCTGCACGTTGCCCACGCCTGAGACGCGGCTGATCGGGTCCTGCACCGACGAGGCCATGTAGTCGGCGATGTCGTTCTTCTGCATTGAGCCATCGGCCGAGCTGAAGGCTACCACCATGAAGATGTTGCCGGAGGACTTGGTGACGGTGACGCCGGTGTTCTTGACCGTATCGGGTAGCTTGGATTCGGCCTGCTGCAGCTTGTTCTGCACCTGCATCTGCGCGGTGTCGGCATTGGTGCCGGATTCGAAGGTCAAGGTGATCTGCGCGCCGCCCGACGAACTGCTGCTCGAGGACATGTACATCAGGTTGTCCAGCCCGGTCATCTGTTGCTCGATGACCTGGGTGACGGCATTTTCCACCGTCTGTGCCGAGGCGCCGGTGTAGTTGGCGCGGATCGACACCGACGGTGGTGCGATGTCCGGGTACTGTTCCAGCGGCAGCGAGAACACCGCCAGCGTGCCGGCCAGGGTGATGACGATGGCGATGACCCAGGCAAAAATCGGCCGGTCGATGAAGAAACGTGCCACGGCTGCTCCTTACTTGGCGGCGGGAATGGCGGTGGCGGGTTGCGCGGCTGCGCCAGTGGCCGCCAGCACCTTGACCGTTTGTCCGCTGCCGGCCTTGCTGCCGTTGGCCACGATCAGCTGCTGTCCGGCTATCAGGCCGGCGCTGACCATCCATTGGTTGCCAACGGCGTCGCCCAACGTCACAACCTGCTCGACTACCTTGCCGTCGACGTCCACCAGCTTGACGGTGGCTTCGCCCTTCGTGTTGCGGGTGACCGTGCTCTGCGGCACGAGGATGGCGTTGTCGTTGATGGCCATGGGCAGTACCGCGCGCACGTACATGCCGGGCAACAGCAGGCCGTCTGGATTTGGCAGCACGGCGCGCAGGGTGACATTGCCGGTGCTGGTGTCCACTGCGGTACCCACGAACTCCAGGGTGCCGGTGTGCGCATAGGTACTGCCGTCCTCCAGGGTGACGCTGACCTCGGCCTTGCCGTCCACTGATTGCAGTGCGCCGGAAGCCAACTGCTTGCGCAATGCCAGCAGTTGGGCGCTGGTCTGGCTCACATCCACGTAGATTGGATCCATCTGCTGGATGGTGGTGAGGGCGGCAGTCTGGCCAGCGGTAACCAGAGCGCCGGGGGTGTAGGTGGAGGTCGAGATGCGGCCGCTGATCGGTGCTGCGATGCGGGTGTAGTCCAGGTTTATGCGCGCGCTCTGGACCGCGGCACGGGCGGCCACCACTGCAGCCTCGGCCTGGCGCAGGGCGGCCAGTGCATCGTCACCGTCCTGCCGGCTGACCGCATCGACCTTGACCAGGCTTTCGTATCGGCTGGCCTTGGGGCGGGCCGAGATGACCGCTGCCTCGGCCTGCGCCAGGTTGCCGCGCGCATTGTCGTATACGGCCTGGTAACTGGCCGGATCAACCTGGTAGAGCACTTGGCCGGCCTTGACCTGTTCGCCCTCGGTGAATAGCCGCCTCTGGATGATGCCGCCCACCTGCGGGCGTACTTCCGAAGTCATGAACGCAACCGTCCGGCCCGGCAATGTCTGCTCCATGGCCACTCGCTGGGTGGTGATCGGCTGCACTGTGACAGTCACCTCCTTGGCTGGTGCATCCTGCCTGGACGAACACGCGGCGAGCACGCAGCAGGCCAGCAGGACAAGGACAGCGCGGGATGTGGCTGCAACGGGCATGGGGCGGCACTCGGTGATTTCCAGGTGACGCCAGCGTGCGCGGCAAATGTGCAGCAAATATGGAGATTGCAGGCATGGGCTTGCATCGCGGTGGCTGCGCGCCGCTAATGGGGCAACCTCGTCATCCCACGTTCTCGCCCAATCACCATGAAACCCGGAATCGCCGCCAAGATCTTCTGCGCCATGTTGTTGATGTGCGCGGTCACCTTGTTGGTCAATGGTGTGGCCGGCAAGTGGGTGTTCGAGAGGGGCTTTCTCGGCTATCTCAATGGCCAGGGCATCGGCCGCATGGAGCTGCTGCTGCCACGGCTGCAGGCCGAATACGCCGAACACGGCAATTGGGAATTCGTGCGCGGCCAGCGCAAGGTCTGGCTGCGCCTGATCCGCCCCCACATCGGTGATCCGATTGCCAGCGAAGCCTTGCTGAGTGCGCCGCCGTTGTCGGACCAGACCGGCGCGGCGGCCCGTTTCGCGCTGCTGGATGCGCAGCACCGACGGGTGATCGGCAACGCCGACGTGGACGAAGGTGCGATCACCCGCCCTATCGTGGTGGAAGGGCGGACCGTGGGCTGGTTGGCCATGGTGCCGTTCCAGAAGATATTGGAGCGCAACGAGCAGCGTTTCATGGAGGCGCAGGTGCGGCGTTGGTGGGCGATCAGCATTGTTTCGGTGCTGGTAGCCGGGACATTGGCGTGGCTGTTGACCCGTCCCCTGCGCAGGCGCATCCAGGGCATGGGTGCTGCGACGCACCGGCTTGCCAGCGGTGATTACGCCACACGCATCGTGCCCGGCGCTGACGACGAACTGGGCCGACTTGCACAGGATTTCAACCGCATGGCCGGGACGCTGGAACACAGCGAGCGGAACCGGCGCGAGTTCATGGCTGACATCTCGCATGAGCTGCGCACGCCGCTGTCGGTGCTGCGTGCGGAACTGGAATCCATCCAGGACGGCATCCGACCGATGAGCGCGGCGACATTGGCACCGTTGCAGGGCGAGGTGCGGCAACTGGGCAAGCTTATCGACGACCTGCACGAACTTGCGTTGACCCAGTCCGGCGAACTGGCCTACGAGCGCCTGCCGTTGGACCTGGACGCGGTGCTGCGGGCGACGGTGGACGGCATGCGTGCGCGGGCCAGCGATGCAGGACTGGCGCTGGTGGTGTCTTCGGCGCCAGACCCGATGCCGGTGCTGGGCGATGAGCGACGGCTGCAGCAACTGTTCGCCAACCTGCTGGAGAACGCATTGCGCTACACCGAACGCGGCGGCAGCGTGGCGGTGCATGCCCAGCACGATGAGCGGCAGGTGCGGGTGACCGTCGAGGACAGTGCTCCAGGCGTGGAGGAGGACAAGCGCGGGCGTCTGTTCGAGCGGTTCTACCGGGTGGACGCCTCACGCAACCGGGCCAGCGGTGGCAGCGGCCTGGGCCTGGCGATCTGCCGCAACATCGTGCTGGCCCACGGTGGAGCCATCCATGCGGAGGCATCCACGTTGGGCGGGTTGGCCATCGTGGTCGAACTGCCACTGCACGCATGAACACGACGGCCGGAACTTCCACTGAAGTACTTATCGTCGAGGACGAACCGCGACTGGCCGCGGTGCTGCGTGATTACCTGCATGCAGCCGGGTATCGCAGCGACTGGGTGGCTGATGGTGACCTGGCGATGGCTGCGTTCCGTGCGCGTCGGCCCGATCTGGTGTTGTTGGACCTGATGCTGCCAGGCCGCGACGGTGTGACGCTGTGCCGCGCTATCCGTGCCGAAAGCGATGTGCCGGTGATCATGGTGACAGCGCGGGTGGAGGAGATCGATCGTCTGCTCGGGCTGGAGGTCGGGGCTGACGACTACGTGTGCAAACCGTTCAGTCCCAAGGAAGTGGTGGCACGGGTGGGGGCGGTGCTGCGCCGTTACCGGCAGGGGCCGATTGAGCCACGGCAGGCAGGCCTGGTCATCGATGAAGACGGCGGTCGCGCGTTCCTGCACGGCCGCGTACTGGACCTGACGGTTGTCGAATTCCGCCTGCTGCGGACCTTGCTGGGCAGTCCGGGCCGGGTGTGGTCGCGCGAGCAGCTGCTGAATCATCTCTACAGTGATCACCGGGTGGTGACTGACCGTACCGTGGACAGTCATGTGCGCAATCTTCGCCGTCGTCTACGTGAGGCGGGCATGCAGGGGGACGGGGTGCGCTCCATCTACGGAGCGGGTTACAGCTTCGAGCTGCCGGACAGGGAGTCGGACCCCCGACCCTGATGGGTGTTCTGCTGGTTTGCACGAAGTTGCACGTTTGTTCTTATTTGTGCATTATTGTGCCGGCTGTGCTGGAACTGGCTGGGCATCCCGTCCGCCATCGCTCATTACCGACTTCGCTGCCGACGGAAGCTCTGACCCCATGGATGTCCACAACAATGAGGTGCTGCCGCAGGAGCGCCAGCAACGGATCCAGGCATTGCTGAAGGCCAATGGCCGCGTGGTCGCCAGTGACCTTGCGGCGCGTTTCGGGGTGTCCGAGGACTCCATTCGCCGTGACCTGCGGGACATGGCGAGCAAGGGCATGTGCCGCAAGGTGTACGGCGGCGCCCTGCTGCCCACCGCGCACTTCGATGCATTGTCACAGCGGATGCAGCGCCATGACGGTGAACGCAGCGTGCTGGCGCGCCACGCAGCATCGTTGCTGCAGGCGGGGCAGACGGTGTTGCTGGACGCTGGCTCTACCAATGTCGAGATCGCCAAGGCGCTGCGCGGCGTGCCAATTACGTTGGTTACCAACGCCCCCGCGGTTGCCGCGGTGTTGTGCGATGACCCGGTTGCCGAAGTCGTGGTGATCGGTGGTCGCGTGGACAGGGCAAGTGGTGGTGCCATCGGCGGGAGCGCGCACCGGCAGCTTGCCGATCTGCAGGTGGACGTCTGCATCCCTGGTATCTGTGCGCTGGACCCGGAAACCGGAGTCTGGGGTAACAGTGCTGAAGAGGCGGCGTTCAAGCAGGCGATGATCCAGGCCAGCGGCGTGACGATCATCGTCGCCGGCGCAGGCAAGCTTGGTACGCGTGCCACATACCGTATCGGCACGCTTGCGCAGGTGGACCATCTTGTCGTCGCCGCGGACCTGTCTGCCGAACTCCGCGAGCAGTTCATGGCGGGGCAGATGCAGTTGCATCTGGTGCCGGTCGACGCAGCCTGATCCTTGTTTTCTCGTTGCCGCGAGCGGCTTCGTCCGTCCCTCCTTTCACCGGCGTTTCCATGACCGACCAGCAGATCATCCAGCGCAGCCAGCAGATGGCCACGCGCTCAGCCTTCTTCGTCCCCGGTTTTGCGATTGCGTGCTGGGCGCCGCTGGTGCCGTTCGCCAAGGCCCGTGCAGGTCTTGATGACGCATTGCTGGGCGTGCTGCTGCTGTGCCTGGGCTTGGGCTCGCTGTTGTCCATGCCGCTGGCTGGCATGCTGGCGGCGCGTCATGGTTGCCGGACGGTGATGCTGGCGACCGTGCTGATGATGGTATTGATGCTGCCTTTGTTGGCGGTTGCATCCACGCCGGTGAGCATCGGCATCGTGTTGCTGGTGTTCGGCGCAGGCATCGGCGCAATGGATTGCGTGATGAACATGCAGGCCGTGGTGGTGGAGCGTGAATCCGGCCGCGCGATGATGTCTGGCTTCCACGCCTTCTACAGCATCGGCGCGCTGTCCGGTGCGGCATTGGTGACGTTGCTGCTGTCGATCGGGGGCGGCGCCTTGTTGTCCACGTTGGTGGTGGCCACGGGCGTTGTCGCGATCACGGCACTGTCTGCGCGTTGGTGGCGAAGTGAGCGCGCCGAGCAGGGCGAGGGCAGCTTCGCTTTTCCGCGTGGCGTGGTGATCGTGATTGGTGCGGTGTGCTTCATCAGCTTCCTGGCCGAAGGCTCGATGCTGGATTGGAGTGCGGTGTTCCTGCATGAAGTGCGCGGGGTGGAGCTTGCCCATGCCGGTTGGGGCTTTGTTGCCTTCAATATCGCCATGACCGCCACGCGCCTGTTCGGCGACCGGCTGGTGAACCAGCTTGGGCCGAGCATGGCGGTGTTGCTGGGTGGTTTGCTTGCGTGTGGCGGGTTTGTACTGGCCACGCTGGTGCCGAGCTTCGGTGTGGCCTTGCTTGGCTACGCGCTGGTCGGCATTGGCTGCGCCAACATCGTGCCGGTGATGTTCAGCCTTGCCGGGCGGCAGACCCGCATGCCGGAGAGTGTGGCCATTCCAGCGGTCACCACGATGGGGTACGCGGGCGTGCTGCTGGGCCCGGCGGCAATAGGCTTCATTGCCCAGCAGTGGTCGCTGCCAGCGGCGTTCCTGATGGCTGCTGCGGCGCTTGCGGTTGTCGCGGTGATCGGTTCGGTGCTACGGGTGCGCTGAACGCTGTCTCCCAGCTTGCCCGGCAGTTCGCCAAGTTGGTCGTGACTTTCGGCGGTTCGCTCCGGGGCCGGCAATCCTCTAGTCTCCCAGGTTGGCTCGCGCGCGATGCGCGTGCCTTTCCCTGTTTGGCCGGAGATGTCCATGTCGTTTTCCAAGCTCGTCCCGTTGTCCCTGACGGTTGCAATCGCTGCCTCGCTCGCCGCCTGTGGCAAGACCGAAGCGCCTGCTGCGCCGGCTGCCGAAGCCAAAGTCGCGTTCGACCAGTCACAGCTCAAGACCCAGCTGATCTCGCTCAACGCCGCCGATCTGGATCCGGCCGTGCAGGCGTGCGCCGACCTCAACGGCTTCGTCAACAGCAAGTGGCTCAAGGCCAACCCGGTGCCGGACGACCAGACCACCTGGGGCAGCTTCGAGATCCTGCGTGAGCGCTCGCTGGAAGTGCAGCACGCGCTGGTCCAGCAGGCGGCCGCTGGCAAGGCCGCAGCAGGTTCCAACGAAGCCAAGATCGGCGACATCTGGAAGACCGGTTCGGACGAGGCTGCCATCGAGGCCGCCGGCATCAAGCCGCTGCAGCCGGAACTGGACAAGATCGCCGCGCTGAACGACAGCGCCGCCATCACCGGCTACCTGCGTGATGCCTATGCGCAGGGCAATGGCTTCCTGTTCTCGCTGTACGCCAGCCCGGACTTCAAGGATTCGGCCAACGTCATCGCCTATGTCGGCCAGGGCGGCCTGGGCTTGCCGGAAAAGGGCTATTACTTCGACGAATCGCAGGCCAAGATCCGCGAGGCCTATGTGGCCTACATCGAGCAGCTGCTGACCCTGTCCGGCGTCGATGCCGCGCAGGCCAAGGAGCAGGCCAAGGCGGTGATGGATTTTGAAACCCGTCTGGCCAAGGCCTCGCTGTCGCGCATCGAGCTGCGTGACCCAGCCAAGCGCTACAACCCGGTCAGCGCCGCCGATGCCGACAAGCAGACCCCGAATTTCAGCTGGACCGCGCTGTTCGATACGCTGCAGATCCCGGCCAAGGACAAGTTCTCGCTGGCCCAGCCGGGCTTCTTCGGCGAACTGGACAAGATGCTGGGCGACGTTCCGGCCGCCACCTGGCAGGCCTACCTGCGCTTCCACACCGTGGACAACGCCGCGCCGTACCTGAGCAAGAACTTCGAGCAGGCCAACTTCGACTTCTTCAGCAAGACCCTGCGTGGCCAGCAGGAAATGCAGCCGCGCTGGAAGCGCGTGCTGGATTCGGTGAATGGCTCGATGGGTGAAGCACTGGGCCAGCTGTACGTGGACGCGGTGTTCCCGGCCGAATCCAAGGTGGCCATGCAGCACCTGGTGGAGAACCTGTCCGTCGCGCTGAAGGCGCGCCTGGAAGGCCTGCCGTGGATGGGCGAGGACACCAAGAAGAAGGCGCTGGAGAAGTGGGCCAGCTTCACCCCGAAGATCGGCTACCCGGACAAGTGGCGTGATTTCTCGGGCCTGACCACCAACAGCGACAGCTACCTGGGCAATATGCAGGCGGCGCAGGCGTTCAACTACCGCTACATGCTGGGCAAGATCGGCAAGCCGGTGGACAAGACCGAGTGGGGCATGACCCCGCAGACGGTGAATGCCTATTACAACGCGACCAAGAACGAAATCGTGTTCCCGGCCGCGATCCTGCAGCCGCCGTTCTTCGATGCCAAGGCCGATCCGGCGCTGAACTACGGCGGCATCGGTGCGGTCATCGGTCATGAAATGATGCACGGCTATGACGACTCGGGCAGCCAGTTCGCCGCCAATGGCAATTTCGACAACTGGTGGACCGATGCTGATCGCAGCGCGTTCAACAGCCGCACCGACCAGCTGGTCGCGCAGTTCGACGGTTACGAGTCGCTGCCGGGCGTCAACGTCAAGGGCAAGCTGACCCTGGGCGAGAACATCGGTGACCTCGGCGGCCTGACCGTTGCCTATGACGCGCTGCAGATGGCGCTGAAGGAAGACGCGAAGCTCAACGTGCCGGTTGATGGCTATACCCAGGACCAGCGCTTCTTCATGAACTGGGCCACCGTGTGGCGCCGCAACTTCACCGATGGCGAGCTGCGCGTGCGCCTGAACACCGATCCGCACGCACCGGCCAACTTCCGTGCCAACGGTGCGCCGTCGAACATGCCATCGTATGCCGCCGCGTTCCAGTGCAAGGCCGGCGATGCGATGGTGCGTGCCGACGACAAGCGGGTTGTGATCTGGTGATGTTTGTTGCTTGAACACGTTCTGTGAATGAAGAAGGCCCGGCATTGCCGGGCCTTCTTTTTTGGCTGATCACATTGGCGGCGAGCTGCCTGCTTTTTGTAGGAGCGGCGTAAGCCGCGAAGCAGATAGATCATCAGATGGCGTATCTGCCAAAAACTCCAGCAATGCCAGCTTCGCGGCTTACGCCGCTCCTACACAAGGGGGTCCTACGCGAGCGCGCCCAGCAGCTTCTGTGCGATGGCACGTTCCTCATCGCGCAGGGTCAGTACGCGTACGCCGGTTTCCGTCACCTCGACGGTATGCTCGCATTGCGCCGACAACTTTCCATCGCGTGTGGTCACGGTCCAACCATCATCGTGGTTGTCGATCGCCGCACGGCCCTGGTTGATCATCGGTTCGATGGTAAAGGTCATGCCGGCCTGCAGCTCGAGTCCGGCGCCACGATGCCCGTAATGCAGCACCTGCGGCTCTTCGTGCATTTCGCGGCCAATACCGTGGCCGCAGTATTCCTTCACCACCGAATAGCCGGCGTCCTTGGCGTGGCGGTTGATCGCAAAGCCGATGTCGCCCAGGGTCGCACCAGGACGTACCGTGGCGATACCCTTCCACATGGCTTCGTTGGTGACGCGCACCAGGCGTTTGGCTTGATGGCTTACCTCGCCGATCAGGAACATGCGGCTGGAGTCGGCGATGTAGCCGTTCTTCTCCAGGGTGATGTCCAGGTTGACGATGCTGCCACTGCGAAGGATGTCCTTCGATGACGGCACGCCGTGGCAGACAACGGTATCGATGGAACTGTTGAGCACATAGGCGAAACCATACTGGCCTTTGCTCGCCGGGCGCGCCTGCAAACGGTCGACGATGAAGCGCTCGACCCAGTCGTTTACCTGCAGCGTGCTCAAGCCCTCCAGCGGCAGCTGGTTCAGGGCTTCGAACACCGACGCCAGCAGGCGCCCGGATTCGGCCATCAATGCCAGTTCATGCGGCTGCTTGATCATGCTTCCGCCATCCGCATGCCCGCTGGGCTTACCCCGGCAGCCGCGAGTTCGCGCGCCACCAGCTCCTGGAAACTCAGCTGCGGATTCAGTTCGCAGAGCATGCCGATCCTGATCCAGAACCCGGCCTGGGCGTTGATCGAGCGGCCAGACACGGTACTGGCCTTGCGCAGGTTGTCGTGCAGTTCGTCGTCGATGTTCACGATGCCCATCGTTCGCCCCTTGAATTGACTATATGATTCATATGCGAATCATATGCCCGGAGTGCTGAACGAGACAGAAGGGGGGGGGGGCGGCGGCCATGGCCAGGCGTGGAAATCGATGGGGCGCCACCCGGGTTGGCTGCGAAGGGCGCACCGACAGCGCTGGCGGAAGGTGAGCGCTGAGGCGGGTTCAGGTTCCCGATCAGGGCCGGGGTTGGAATGGAGCGGGGTGGTCGCTATAATCGTCGGCTTACCGCGCCATCCTGGCGACTGGGCAACATAGGAAAACACCACCATGGTCAAGATTCGACTGACCCGCGGCGGCGCCAAGAAGCGTCCGTTCTACCACATCATCGTTTCCGACGTCCGTAGCGCCCGCGACGGCCGCAACATCGAGCGCGTCGGTTACTACAACCCGGTTGCACAGGGTGGCGAGCAGCGCGTTGTGCTGGATATCGCTGCTTGCGACAAGTGGATCGCCAACGGCGCCCAGATGACCGACAAGGTTCGCAACCTGTACAAGGAAGCGACCAAGGCCCAGGCCGCTGCGGCCTGATCCTGGCGGGCCGCGCGAAAGCGCGGCCCGACTGCTATATGAAGAAAGATATCGAGCGCCGGATCCTGCTGGGCAGGGTTGCCGGCGTTTTTGGTGTGCGCGGCGAACTGAAGCTTGAGTCCTGGACCGAGCCGCGTTCCGCCATTTTCAAATACCAGCCCTGGATCCTGCGTACCCCTGCGGGTCAGGAATCCGAGCTGACCGGTGTGCGTGGCCGTGATTCGGGCAAGACCCTGGTGGCGAACTTCCCGGGCGTGACCGACCGCGACGTGGCTGAGGCCATGCGCGGGACCGAGATCTACGTTGCCCGCAGCGCCTTGCCGCCGCCGAGCGCGGACGAGTATTACTGGGTCGATCTGGAAGGCCTGGACGTGCAGACCGTCGAAGGCGTCAAGCTGGGTATTGCCTCGCATCTGTTCAGTACCGGCTCCAACGACGTGCTGGTTACCCGTGGCGACCGTGAGCGGATGATTCCGTTCGTGATGGGTGACTTCGTCAAATCCGTGGATTTCGACGCCAACCTGATCGTGGTCGATTGGGATCCGGAGTTCTAAAGCCTGTGCGTGTAGACGTCATCAGCCTGTTCCCTGAATTCCTTGCCCAATCGGCCGCGCTGGGCGTGGTCGGGCGTGCGCAGGAGCGGGGCCTGCTGGAGCTGCATGGCTGGAACCCGCGTGACTATGCCGAGGGCAATTACCGGCGGGTGGACGACCGTCCCTTCGGTGGCGGCCCGGGCATGGTGATGCTCATCGAGCCCCTGCGTGCAGCCCTGGCGGCAGCGCGTGAGGCCGATCCGACGCCGACACCGGTGATCTACCTGAGCCCGCAGGGCAGGCCGCTGGACCAGGCCAAGGTGCGTGAGCTGGCGGCCTTGCCGCGGATGATCCTGCTCTGTGGTCGCTACGAGGGCGTGGACGAACGTTTCCTGGCGAGTGAGGTGGACGAGGAGATCTCCATCGGCGATTACGTGCTGTCCGGCGGTGAGCTGGGTGCAGCGGTGATCATCGACGCGGTCACCCGCCTGCAGGACGGTGCCTTGAACGACGCCGAATCGGCGGTTCAGGACAGTTTTGAAGGCGATGGCCTGCTGGACTGCCCGCACTACAGCCATCCGGCCAGCCACGTGCTGGGCGATGTGCCGGACGTGCTGCGCTCCGGTAACCATGCCGCCATTGCCGCCTGGCGCCGCCAGCAATCCTTGCTGCGCACCTCGCTGCGGCGTCCGGATCTGTTGGACGAGGCCAGCCTGAACAAGGCAGATCGCAAGCTGCTGGCCGAAGCCCGGCAGACGCTTGCAGAGTCGTTCAAACAAGCTACTGGCGCCGAGGGCAAACAGTAAGTTAGAATTGCGAGTTCCCGTCGGCTGAATGGTTTGACGAGGAGCCAGAACAATAACGTGCAGCGCAATCCGGCGACTGTATGAGCCTAAGCTGTCGATACCGACACGCCCACCCCGAACAATCGGTGTAACCCAATGAGCAAGCTGAACAAGTCCATCGTCGCGGAATTCGAATCCGCCCAGATCACCCGCGAACTGCCGAAGTTCAGCCAGGGCGACACCGTCGTGGTGAACGTGAAGGTCAAGGAAGGCAACCGTGAGCGCGTGCAGGCATACGAAGGCGTCGTCATCGGCACCAAGAATGCTGGCCTGAACTCCGCTTTCACCGTGCGCAAGATCTCGCACGGCTACGGCGTCGAGCGCGTCTTCCAGACCCACAGCGCCATCATCGACTCGGTCGAAGTGAAGCGTCGCGGTAAGGTTCGCGCCGGTAAGCTGTACTACCTGCGTGGCCTGGAAGGCAAGGCTGCCCGCATCAAGGAAGATCTGGCTGCTGCCCAGCAGGCCAAGGCTGCTCGCCTGGCTGCCAAGGCTTCCGCCGAGTAATCCGCCAACAGGCCAAGCCTGTTTGCAGCAACGGCCACCTTCGGGTGGCCGTTTGCGTTTGTGGGGTTGGGTGAAAGTTGAAAGCTGGGGACGCTTTGAGGTTCTCAAGCTTTGGGCTCTAAAGCTCAGAAGCTCAGAAGCGTAGAAGCTCAGGTAGAAGCCCCCTCATCCGCCCTCCGGGCACCTCGCTCCGCGCCCCGGCCCTGCGTAGCACGCAGGGCGTACGAACAGTCACGAGCCTTTGGCTCGTGAACGCCTGTTCTTAACCCCGCAAGCGGGGGAAGGGAAGGCTGGCATTGCTGGGGGCTGGTGCATTGCTTGCGCTCTGCGCAGCCAACTATCCGATAGCAGAAAAGCCTAGCTGTCCCTTCTCCCGCCTGCGGGAGAAGGTGCCCGGAGGGCGGATGAGGGGGCTTTTGATTCTTGCCTTGGCTTGTAGCTCCACTGCCATTCAGCGGAAACGCGCTTGGATCATTGCCGTGCGAGGTGTTACTTGCGCTCAACGCGGCCAACCATCCGATAGCAGAAAAGCCTGGCTGTCCCTTCTCCCGCCTGCGGGAGAAGGTGCCCGGAGGGCGGATGAGGGGGCTTTTGATTCCTGCTTTGGCTTGTAGCTCAACCGCCACTCAGCGGAAATGCGCCTCGATCTGCTCCAGCGTCTTGCCCTTGGTCTCCGGCAGCCAGAACGCCGCAATCAGGAAGAAGGCAAACGTACACGCCGCCCAGAACAGGAACATGCTGGCGTAGCCGTAGTGGCCTACTGTCGGCAGGAACACCGCTGCGATCGTGGTCGATACGAACTGGTTGATCAGCAGCGCGATGCTCATGCCGTTCGAGCGGATGCGGTTTGGCATCAGCTCCGACAAGGCCAGCCATACGCATACGCCCGGGCCGACCGCGAAGAACGCCACGAATACCAGGATGCAGGCCGCCACCGCCCAACCATGCGAAGCCGGCGGTACCGCGCCGATCCAGGCCTGTTCGATGCGCAGCGGCGCATTGGCAGCGGCGCTCGGGTCGGGGAAGGGATTCAGGTGCAGGCGGCGGAAGAAACGGCCAATCACGCTGTCGGCATGCACGGTGCTGGAGCGCTCGATCAACAGCTGCTGATCGCTGGGATTGTCGCTACGCAGTGAGCGCACATCGCTGAAACCGCCGTAGCTCCACGACACCGTCAGCTGCGACGGTTGCCCATCGCGATTGCGGGTGCCGGCAAGCTGGTGCCATTGCGCCGCGTCCAGCTGCAACTGCAGGCCATCTGCCTGCACGGATCGCTGCAATACCTGCTGCACATCGGCGCGGCCCTGCTCTGCCTTGAAGAACAGCATCGCCGCAGCCAGCAGGGCAAGACAGATGCCGCCGCTGCCGATCATCAGCAGGAACTTGCGTCCCTTGCGATCCACCAGGAACAGGGCGACCAGCGTCATGATCACATTGAGCAGCTTGATCGCTACATCCGCGCCGTTCGCAGCGGCACCCGGCAGGCCAGCTTGATTGAGGATGTTGACCGCGTAGGCGAGGATCGAGTTGATGCCGGTGGCCTGAGTGAAGGCCAGCACCAGGCAGGCTAGCACGAACGGGACCATGTAGCGGCGGCTGAAAAGCCGGTCGCGCTCGCCTTCCGCCTTCGCGATGACTGGATTCTGGATCTGTGCCAGCGTGGCTTCCACCTGCGACGGCGGCAGCGTTGCCTGCAAGCCGCGGCGTGCGGCATCGATGCGACCGCGACGTGCCAGCCAGCGCGGTGATTCATTGAGCCAGAACAGGCCGATGCAGAAGACCACGCCCGGCAGCAGGCAGGTCCAGAAAATCGTGCGCCAGGCCTGATCCTTCACCGCGAACAGATGCTGTGCCTGCTGCACCAGGGGCAGGTTGCGGACCGACTCGGTTGCTGCATCCACCGAATGCGCCTGGTACAGGCCAATCAAGGCGGCCAGCACCAGCCCAACCGTCAACAGCAGCTGGAACATCGCCGCGCCGCGACCGCGTCGTTCCGGTCCCAGTACTTCGGCCAGATACAAAGGCACCACCACGCCGATCAAGCCACCGCTGATGCCTTGCAACAGGCGTCCAAGCAGTAGCGGCGTATAGCCGGAGGCCAGTGCCATGATCGGGATGCTGGCGGTGAACAGCACACCGGCCAGCAGCATCGCGCCACGGCGGCCGATCAGGTCGGCAATCATGCCGGCGAACAGCGACGACAACACGCTGCCCAACAAGACGGCCGCAACCACGAAGCCCATCTGCTGGCTGCTGAGCTGCCAGGCATGGCTGGCGGTGGCCTCCAGATAGGGCAGGGCGCCGGCAATGATGCCGATGTCGATGCCGTACAGCAGGCCGCCAAGACCGGCGATGAAAAGGAGATAGCGCACGGGCCAACGCGGCGCGGCGTCGCTGGCGGGCACGGCAAAAGTGGTGTCGGTCATCGGCGCGTTCCTGGGGCAAGATTTTGTAGTGCCGAGCCATGCTCGGCTGCACTTCGTTCCGGTGTATGCGCTGCCGGATCGCGCTGCGCATCCGCGCGGTTTGCCGAGCATGGCTCGGCACTACATGGAGCGGATCAGCTTGGGTCGATCGGGTTGCCGGCTATCCATACCTGTTGCAACTTCAATTGCGGGTCCAGCACCACCATGTCCGCGCGCAGGCCTGGCACGATGCGGCCGCGGTCTTCCAGGCCCAGGTAATCGGCCTGGATGGTGGAAACACGTTGCGAGGCGTCGGCCAGTTCGAGGCCGACATCGACCAGGTTGCGCAGCGCCTGGTCCATGGTCAGTGCGCTGCCGGCGAGCGAGCCGGTTGAAAGCCGTACGCAGCCCATGCACTTGTGCACGCGCTGCTCTCCCAGCGCGTATTCGCCATCGGGCATGCCGGTGGCGGCGGTGGCATCGGTGACGGCATACAGGCGCGGGATCGCGCGCACCGCCATGCGGATGGCGCCGCGATGCACATGTTGCAGGTCGGGAATCAGTTCGGCGTATTCGGCATGCGCCAAGGCGGCGGCAGCGATACCGGGTTTGTAGTGATCGACGCCGGTCATGCCGTTGAAGAGATGGGTGAAGCCGACCGCGCCAGCCTGCAAGGCGGCGACCGCATCGTCGTAGCTGCCAGCGCTGTGGCCGATCTGCACGCGGATGCCCATCGCTGCCAAGGCCGGAATGAGCGCGGTGTGCTGGCCGATCTCCGGCGCGATCGTCAGCACCTTGATCGGGGCCAGGGCATGCAGGTGCTGCACTGACTCTAACGTCGCTTCCAGCGTGCGTGGCGGCTGCGCGCCCAAACGCTGCGGGCTGATGAAGGGGCCTTCCAGATGCACGCCGATGATCTGCGCGGCATCCGCATCCGGCGTCGCCATCACCTGCGCTACACCGCGCAGGGCGTTCTCGATCTCGGCGTACTCGGCGGTCATGGTGGTGCCGAGCAGGGTGGTGGTGCCGTAGCGGGCATGGGTGTGGGCGATGCGGCGGGCGACATCGCCGCCCTGCATCAGGTCCACACCTGCCGCGCCATGCACATGCAGGTCGATGAAGCCGGGCAGGATGATCGGCAGATCGCTGCCATCGGCCGCGTTGTCTTCCACCTCCAGCGTGCGCAGCTGCTGGTCGAAGTGGACGTGGCCGCGGCGCCAGCCCAAGGGAGTGAGGATGCGGCCGTACAGGCTGCGCGTAGCGGTCATAGCGGTGGCTCGGCGGTGATCACTTCGATGCCCTGGCGCTGCAGTCCCTCGCGGGTGGCATCGTCGATGCCGGTATCGGTGATGATGGCGTGGATCTGGTCGAGGCGGGCGATGCGGTGCAGGCTGACGCGGCCGAATTTCGAAGCATCGGTCAGCACCACGATGCGCCGTGCGCGCTCGACCATGCGGTGATTGAGGCGGGCTTCGGCTTCGTCATGGGTGGTCAGGCCGAACTGCAGGTCCAGACCATCCACGCCCAGGAACAAGGTGTCGAAGCTGTAGGAGGTGAGGCTGGCTTCGGCCTGGCTGCCCTGCAGCGACAGCGACTGCTTGCGCAGCAGGCCGCCGGTCAGCAGTACGTTGACCGCCGGTGCGTTGGCCAGTTCCCAGGCAATGTTCAAGCCGTTGGTCATCACCGTGACATCGCGGTGATCGCGTAGATGCCGGGCCAGCGTCATGGTGGTGGAGCCGGAGTCGATGATGATGTTGTCGCCGGGTTGCACCAGCTGCGCAGCGCGCATGCCGATGGATTCCTTCAGCGACAGGTTCAGCGCATCTTTCTCGTGGATGTCCTGTTCCTGCGGCGGCATGCGTACCAGCGTCGCGCCACCGTGGGTGCGCGTGGCCAGGCCCTGGGCCTCGAAGTGGCCCAGGTCGGTACGGATGGTCACCGCCGACACGCCGAACTGGTCAACCAGTTCGGCAACCTGCACCGAGCCCTGGTCAATCAGGCGTTGCAGGATCTGCTGTCGGCGGGGACGGGTATTGCGCATGGGCAGCTCTCGTGTGCGTTTGAAAGCGGAGATTAACCGTTCGCAAGGTTTTGGGTGCGCAAACTTTCGCTTTGCTTGCGTGTACCTGCCTGATTGGCGCTGCAGGCGCGCGCGTATTCGCCCAGGCACTGGCCGACGCGATGCTGCACCAGGGCCGCTGGCGTGGCGGCCAACTGGCCCTCGCGCACGGCCACGTACTGGCCGGGCAGGTATTGGCTGAGCAATACCAGCGGCGGGGTGTGCTGTTCCAGGTTGGCAAACAGGGTCTGCACCGCCTGCAGCAGCTCCGGTTCGCCCCAGTAATAGCGGCAACGGTCGCTGAAGGCGTAGGAACGCAGCAGGCGCAAGCTGGCTTCATCGCCGTGGTAATGCGCCTGCCAGTTCTTCGGCTTGGCCAGCATCACCTGTTCCAGTACCTGCGGCAGCCTGGAGCACTGCGCATCTGGCAGCAGTTCGGCTTCGATCGCGGCGAGTGCGAACAGCGCTTCGCGGTAGGCAAACGTTGCGGCAGGGCCGACCTTGAGGATGGCGAAGTGATCGCGCACCAATGCATGCAGGCCGGACTCGCGCTGGTAGTCAGTGGAGTGCGCTTCGAACACGATGCGCGGCTGCTGTTCGAGGAAATCGGCCAGCTCGCTGGCAGCGGCGGCGTCGTATTCGTGCACGCTGCTGTGGTCGAAGTCCACGCCCGGCTGCACCACCATCGCGATTACGCGTTGCCAGGCATCGCGCAGTTCCGGCGTGTCGAAGGCCTGCTGGTGGATGGCAAGGGTCTGCGCGGCAGCGGCCGGCGTGGTCACGGCCAGGCCGCCTGCCAGCGAGGCTTCACCACCGGGGATCGGCACTTCGGTACCGATCACATAGACCGGCGGCGGCAGGCCATTGGCTTTGGCAGTGGCTTCTGCGATGACCGCCAGCTCGGCCGAACGTGCGGCGACGGTAGCATCGGGTAACGGGGTCGGGTCATCGGCGCAGGACATGCTGCAGTCCAGATGGATCTTGTGGAAACCGGCGGCGACATAGGCTTCGATCAGCACGCGCGCATTGGCCATTGCTTCGGCGGCCGGCTGCTTCTGCCAGGCGTTGGGACCGAGGTGATCGCCGCCCAGGATCAGCTGCGCGCGCGGGAAGCCTTCTTCATCGGCCAGTACTTCCACATAGGCGCGGTACTGCGGCGGGGTCATGCCGGTGTAACCGCCGAACTGGTCGACCTGGTTGGAGGTGGCTTCGATCAACAGCACGGTGCCGTGCTGCGCGGCCACGTGCATGGCCGCACGCAACACCTGTTCGTTGCTGCAGCAGACGCTGTACAGGCCGACGTTGTGGCCTTGGCGATGAGAGGCGAGCAGGGATTGCAGCGGTGACATGGTCAAGCTCCGGGAATCAGGTAAGCGGGTTGGCAGGCGAGCAGGGCGGCACCACGGGCACCGCCGGCATCGCCGAAGCGCGGTGGCACGATGGGCGGCACCTCCACGCCGTTGAACAGATGTGCGGCGATGGCCGCGGGCAGCTGCTGGTAGAGCGGCGCGTATTGCGACAGACCGCCGCCGAGCACGATGACGTGCGGGTCCAGCGCAAGGATCAGCGCGGCGAAACTGTGGCCGAGCAGGTCGCGGTGGATGTCCAGCGCCTGCATGGCGCGGATATCGCCCGCCTCGGCCTGGGCGATGACTTCGCTGGCGTTGGCCGCATTGCCGCCAAGATGACGTTCGATCATGGCCACGCCGCTGCCGGAGACATAGCGCTCCACGCAGCCGCGCAGGCCGCAGCCACAATCCAGCAGCGGCAAACCATGCCGCTGCAGCAGGTTGGCTGGCACGCTCCAGTGACCCCATTCGCCGGCCAGGCCGTTGAAGCCGCCGACCAGCTTGCCGTGCAGGCAGTAACCACCGCCGGCACCGGTGCCGAGGATGGCACCGAACATGCTGGCGTAACCGTCCGCCGCGCCACCGTGTGCTTCGGACAAGGCGAAGCATTGCAGGTCGTTGCCGAAATGCAGCGGCCGTTGCAGGCGTGCCTGCAGGTCGGCGCTGACGCATTGGCCGGTCAGTGCCGGTACGTTGGCACTGAGCTGGCGGCCACTGCGACGCTCGCGCACGCCGGGCAGGGCGATGCCGATGGCTTCGGCGCGTTGGCCGAGTTCGGCATCGGCATCTGCAACCAGCGTTTCCACTGCCTGCAGGAAGCCGTTGTAGTCGCCCTGTGGGGTGGCGATGCGTTTGCGCCACGCGACCTGCAGGGCGGCATCGCAGGCCACCAGTTCAATCTTGGTACCGCCGATGTCGATGCCGTAACAGGCCGGGGCGCGGGTATCAGCCATGGTGGATGGTGACGCCCTTGACCACGCGGTTGACGGTGCCGTCCGGGAACGGATTGTCCGGCGTCAGGCCGAGTGCGGCCGAACGCTGCAGTGCATACAGCTGCGCGAACGGCAGCCACACCGGCGCCAACCAGCTGTCAGGCAGGGCAGGCACGGACAAGGTGTAGTCGTCGTGGATGCCAAGGTCCGAATGCGGGCCGATCGACAATACCTTGCCGGCAACGCCATCAGCGCGCAGTTCTTCCAGCAGATCCTGCTCGTAGCGGCGCGACAGCGGCTCGGCGCTGCGCAGCACGACGACCAGGGTTTCATCATTGAGCGTGGACTTGGGGCCGTGGCGGAAACCTAGCGGCGTATTGGCCAGGGCCAGCACCCGGCCGGCAGTGAGTTCCAATACCTTCAGCGCAGCCTCGCGGGCCAGCGCTTCCAGTGGACCACTGGCCAGGTAGATAACGCGGTTGTACGGCTGCGCCGCGAGTGCAGCGACCGCCGCATCCCAGTTGTCCAGGCCCTGGCGCGCGAGTGCGGCAACCTGCTGCAGGCGCTGTACACGCTCGGCCCAGGGGGCGCTGTCGAACACGGTCAGTGCGGTCAGCAGCATGCAGCTCAGGCTGCTGGTCATGGCGAAGGCGCGGTCGCAGCTGGCGGCCGGCATCAGCAGCGTGCAGGTGTCGTCGCGACCGGCGCCACGACGGGCCAGTTCGCCTTCGGCATTGCAGGTGATGTCGAGGAAGCGGGCATAGTCGACGTCGGCGCGGACACGGTCGACGGCGGCCACGCTTTCCGGGCTGGAACCGCTGCGGCCGAACGACACCAGCAGGGTCGGGCGGTCGCGCTGCAGGTACAGCGCCGGGTGCGTGAGCAGGCTGGTGGTGTGCACGGCGCGCACTTCGGCCGGCCACTGCGCATTGATGGTGTCGGCCACCATCTCGGCGATGAAACCCGAGCTGCCGGCGCCAGTGAAGATCACCCGCTGGCGCGGATCGGACAGGCGCTGGCCGAGGAAATCCTGCAGGCGCGTGCTGGCCTGTTGCAGATCCAGGGCAAGGGTTTCCCACAGCGCGGGCTGCTGGGCGATTTCGGTTGCGGTATCGGCTCCGCCCAGGCGCTGCCAGGCGGTCAGATCGTGAAGCAGGGTGGCATCCATGTGTGATTCCTGATTGGCCAGCGCACCATCTTTCTTTTCTTTCGAAATGTCAAATACCGAAAGCAAAACGAAAGAAACTATTTGATTCGACTTTGTTCGCTTGAGAATCGTCCGAAGCGAAAGGTTTCCCGGGAAACCCTTTCGCAGCAATGAATACGCTCAGCTTCGCGATGTGAAAGTTGGTGCTGTGCACCATCTTTCGATTGCAAGAAATCTTACTTATCTTTTGCTTTCATTTTGTTGACATCTTTCGATTTCCTGCCCTAGAGTCGGCGCACTCGGTTTCGAAACGCCCGTTGAACGGGTTGGAGGCAAGGTGGAACACTGCGTTCGTCAATCGCCGCTGCTGCTGGCGCTGCTTTCGGCCTTGTTGTTGCCGGCAGTGACCGCACAGGCCGAGCCCATCGGCAATCTGCGCTCCGTCACCGCCAGCGATGGCCGCGACGGCGTGCGTGCCTGGGACGTACGCAGTGACAATGGCAGCACCCTGCGCATCGAGGTGCTGGCCAACGACATCGTGCATGTGCAGGCCGGCCGCAACGGCAAACTGACCGGCGCCGGCGACAAGGCCGCGCCCATCGTGCTGCCGCAGCCCGTGCAGCAGGTGCAGGCACAGTTGGAAGAAGACGCGCAGGAAATCCGCGTGCGTACCCCGGCGCTGGTCCTGCATGTGCAGCGGCAGCCGCTACAGCTGCGCCTAGAGCGTCTGGACGGCGGCAAGCCGGTGTCGCTATGGCAGGAACAGCAGCCGCTGGATCTGAGCGCCGAGCAGAGCGTGCAGGTGCTGTCCTCGCAGGCCGATGAAGCCTTCTACGGTGGCGGCCAGCAGAACGGCCGTTTCCAGTTCAAGGGCCGCGAACTTGAGGTTTCCTATTCCGGTGGCTGGGAAGAGGGCGACCGCCCGAGCCCGGCGCCGATGCTGCTCAGCTCACGCGGCTGGGGCATGTTGCGCAATACCTGGAGCGACGGCAGCTATGACCTGCGCCAGCCGGACCAGGCCACGCTGCTGCACCGCGAAGACCGCTTCGATGCCTATTACTTCGTCGGCAACGATCTGCAGCGGCTGCTGGAACGCTACACCCAGCTGACAGGCCGGCCCAACATGGTCGCGCGCTGGGCGCTGTCCTACGGCGATGCCGATTGCTACAACGACGGCGACAACATCAAGAAGCCCGGCAGCGTGCCCGAAGGTTGGAGCGATGGCCCCACCGGCACCACCATCGACGTGGTCAACAGCGTCGCCGCCAAGTACCGCGAGAACGACATGCCGGGCGGTTGGATCCTGCCCAACGACGGCTATGGCTGCGGCTACAAGCAGCTGCCGGAAACCGTGCAGGGGCTGGCCAAGTACGGCTTCAAGACCGGCTTGTGGACCGAGAACGGCGTCGACAAGATTGCCTGGGAAGTCGGCAAGGCCGGCAGTCGCGTGCAGAAGCTGGACGTTGCCTGGACCGGGCAGGGCTATCAGTTCGCGATGGATGCCAACCGCCAGGCCTTCGACGGCATCCTCAACAATTCCGATTCGCGCCCCTTCCTGTGGACGGTGATGGGCTGGGCCGGCATCCAGCGCTATGCGGTTGCATGGACCGGCGACCAGAGCAGCAGCTGGGACTACATCCGCTGGCACGTGCCGACCCTGGTGGGTTCGGGCCTGTCGGGCATGGCCTATGCCAGTGGCGACGTTGATGCGATCTTCGGCGGCAGCGCCGAGACCTTCACCCGCGACCTGCAGTGGAAAACCTTTACTCCGGTGCTGATGGGCATGTCCGGCTGGTCGTCGAACGCGCGCAAGCACCCCTGGGCCTTCGATGAGCCCTACCGCTCGATCAACCGCGATTACCTCAAGCTGAAAATGCGCCTGACCCCGTATATGTACGGGCTGGTGCATGACGCCGCACAAAGTGGCGCGCCGCCGGTGCGCGGGCTGATGTGGGACAACCCGCAGGACCCGCACGCGCAGGACGAAACCTACAAGTACCAGTTCCTGCTCGGCCGCGATCTGCTGGTCGCGCCGGTCTATCGCAGCCAGGCCGCAAGCCGTGGCTGGCGCCGTGACATCCATCTGCCGGCTGGCGGCTGGTACGACTATTGGGACGGCCGCCATCTGCAGGCCGGTGCCGCAGGCAAGCAGCTCGACCGTCCGGTCGAACTGGCGACGCTGCCGGTATTCGTGCGCGCTGGAGCGATCCTGCCGATGTATCCGGAGATGCTGTTCGACGGCGAGAAGCCGCTGGATGAGGTGACCTTCGATCTGTATCCGCAGGGTGAATCCAGTTACACCTTGTACGAAGACGATGGCAGTACCCGCCGTTACCAGAAGGGTGAGTCGAGCACGCAGCAGATCCGCGTGCAGGCACCGGCGCAGGGCAGTGGCCCGGTGCAGGTGGAGATCGCGCCGGTACAGGGCGAGTATCAAGGTCAGTTGGCGCAGCGCCGTTACGGCCTGCGCGTGTTGAATCGCAGCGCACCGACTGCCGTGCAGCTGGATGGCCGCGCGCTGCCCAAGCTTGCTGATGCCGCTGCATTGCAGGCAGCCAGCGAAGGCTGGTACTTCGATGGCAAGGAGCGCAAGGGTACGTTGCATGTGCGTACTGCCAGCCAGGACATCCGCGCGCCCCTGAGACTGCAGCTGGATTTCCCGGTTGCCGCCGCGCTGGCTGATGACGTTTTCCCGAACGCACCGGAGCTGGGCCGCGCGCTGCCGTCCGACAGCCTGCTGGTGGTCAACCGCCCGGCCGAAGAACCCGGCCATCCGCTAGAAAATGCCTTCGACGATGATCCGGCAACCTGGTTCCGCAGCGTGCGCAACCAGGCCACCCGTACCGGCGCCCACGAATGGGTGGTGGGCTTTGGCGAACGCAAGCTGATCGACGGCATCGAACTGGCGCCGCGCAATGACCAGCACTGGAAGCATGGTCAGGTGCGTGACTACGAAATCTACATGGCTGACAGCAATGGAGAGTGGGGCAAGCCCATTGCCAGCGGTCACCTGCAGCTGAAGCAGGAACTGCAGCGCATCGATTTCCCTGCCCACGCCGGCCGCTTGCTGCGCTTCCGCGTGCTCAGCGTGCAGAACCCCGACGGTGACGGCGCAAGTGGTGCCGATCCGATGGTGACCGCAGCGCAGGGCAGCACCGCGCGTGCGGTGGATGCACTGCAGCCGCGCGATGTTGGCCCGATTGCACTGTCCACCTTCCATATCCTCGAGCAGCAAACGGCCGAGCGGCCGGCGCGGCAGCAATACCTCTCCCAGCTGCCGCTGCCGGCCGGATTGGCCACCCAGGTGCATGCCGATCGTTCGTTCGCTGCGGCAGTACCGATGCGCATGAACGGCCTGCAGTTCCGCCGCGGTCTCGGCGTCGGTGCGCAAAGCCGCCTCGACATGAGCTTGAAGGGGAAGTGGAAAACGCTGCGCGCCGACCTCGGCGTCGACGACCAATGCCGTCAGGCCGGCGGCCTGCAGTTCCAGGTCTGGGGCGATGACCGCCTGCTCTATGACAGCGGCTTTGTGAAAGCACCGGGTGTGGTCAAGCCCGAGCTCGACATCCGCGGTCTGTCCAGATTGAGCCTGCGCACCTTGGGCGCGCAGGGTAGCCAACCGTCCCAGGTCTGCGCCAACTGGGCCAACGCCGTACTGATAGGCGAGGAGGGCGATTCCGCCGACATCCTCGCGCCATGACCCACCCGTAACACCGCTCCTCCCACCGGATTACCCCCGGCTACGGTCCAAGAACCGTGGCATGGGATCGCTTTGCCCGCCAACTGCTGTTTTTTTGCGTGCCCTTGCCAGGAGAGAACCCCGATGTTGCCAGCCAACCGCAGTGCCAAACGCTGTTTGCAAGCCCCGTTATCGTTGGCTGTCGCCAGCGTGCTGTTCGCCATCGCCGCACCTGCCTTCGCGCAGGACAAGGCTGAAAAGGAAAAGGACAAGACCACCGAGTTGTCCCGCATCGAGGTCACCGGTTCCAACATCCGCCGCACCGATGTGGAAACCGCATCGCCGGTGCAGGTGATCAGCAAGCAGGACATCGAAAACATGGGCGCGCGCACGCTGTTGCAGGTGCTCGACAATCTGCCAGCGGCACGACCGGGCCAGGTTGATTCCAAGTCCCTGTTCACCGGCTCCGACGGCGCGTCGCAGGCCAACCTGCGTGGCCTCGGCGCACAGGGCACGTTGGTGCTGTTGAACGGCCGCCGCCTGTCGTATTACGGCGCACCGGCTGGCTTCCAGACCCAGTTCGTCAACATCGATGCCATTCCTGCCGCCGTCATCGAGCGCATGGAAGTGCTGACCGATGGCGCCTCGGCTGTGTACGGCACCGATGCGGTGGCCGGCGTCATCAACGTCATCACCAAGAGCAGCTACCAGGGCCTGGAAGTCAGTGGCACCTGGGATACCGCCTCGCGATTTGATTCCTTCGGTGAAAAGCAGGCCAGCGTCACTGGCGGTTTCGGCGACATGGCCGAGGATGGCTACAACGTCTATGCCAGCGTCAACCTCTATGAGCGCGACGGTATTCCGGACAGCGAGTGGTACCTCAAGCACCCGGGCCAGTTCTACGTCAACAATCCGGACTACATCAAGAACCTGCGGCTGGACACCGGCAGCGCGCCGGGCGTGTTCAACCCCGGCTATTACTACGCCATCGATCCGGTCACCGGCGTGCGCAAGGACGAGGCTGCACCGGGTTGCAACAACGTGCTGCAGGTCAGCAGCGGCACCCGCTGCATCTGGCAGACCTGGATGAACCGGCAGATCAACGGCGGCGCGGATTCCAAGCGCGTCACTGCCTACGTCAATGGTCATTACCAGCTCAATGACAGCACCGAGGCATTTGCCGAAGTCACCTATACCGACATCGACCTGCACGCCAATGGCGGCACCCCGCGCGCGTATGGCACCACCACTGGTAATCCGCAGAGCTGGTTCTCGCGCAACACCGGCAACACGGTCAACCAGTTCCTGACCCCGTGGCTCGGCCCGAACAACGAATACAACCACGCCAGCCCGGAGTTGAAGGCGATGAATGGCGGTGTGGTCGGTTTGGGTTACCTGTTGCAGGACGTCGGCGGTGGCCACTTCGGTCAGCGCAATACCGACGACAGCTATCGTGTGGTGGCAGGTCTGCGTGGTGCTGCCGGCGACTGGAATTGGGAAACCGCGTTCGCCACTGCTGGCTCGCACTCGGTCACTTACCAGACCACCAACGTCAACCTGAAAGGCTTCGAGAAAGCCTTCGGTCCGTACACCATCGATCCGGGCACCGGCCGCGTCATCATTTCCGATCATCCGGCCTATAAGTTTGGCGAGATCAGTGAAGCCAACGCGGCGCTGATCCGCGAAGCCTTCCCGACCTTCGACATCGAGTCGTGGACCCGCCTGCACACCCTGGACGGCAAGATCGAAGGCCCGCTGTTCAACATGCCGGCCGGTGAAGTGCGCGCCGCGTTCGGCTTCAATGCCACCCGCGAGACCTTCTACACGCCGGGCAACCCGGATGCCGCCAACGGCCTGATCACCCAGCAGGGCGGCTCGTGGTTCGACGGCAAGCGCAATACTTACGCGCTGTTCTCCGAAGCCGTGGTGCCGCTGACTGAAAAGCTCGAGATGGACCTGGCACTGCGCCTGGACAAGTACCCGGGCTTCAGCGCCAATGCCGCGCCCAAGATCGGCCTGAAGTACCAGGCACTGCCGCAGCTGATGCTGCGTGGTACCTATTCGGAGGGCTTCCGCGCACCGAGCCTGGCTGAAGCGGGTAGCGGTGGCGTGTATGCGCAGATTGGTGGTTATCGCGATGAAGTCCGTTGCGCCGAAACCAATGCGATCGCCGGCCTGCTGCGACAGTCCAACCGCGTCGTCGACAAGGACTTGGGCAACAGCCTGTGGAACAGCGATTGCAGCCGCAACGTGGCGCGCATGACCCAGCCCAACCAGGACCTGAAGCCGGAGAAGGCGAAGATCGCCACGCTGGGCGTCGTGCTGGAGCCGACCGATTGGCTGTCGGTGTCGGCGGACTACTGGTTCGTGTACCGCCGCGATGAAATCGTTGCACCGGACTACAGCAAGGAAGAAGACATCGATTCGATGACCCGCTTCCCGATCACCGAGTCCGACAGGTCCAACCTCGCGGCCCTGGCTGCGATGTGCAACGACCCGGCCAGCGGCGTGACCTGCCCAGGCACCTTGCCGGGCTATAGCATCGGCAACGTGGCCAGCGTGATCGGCCAGTACAGCAACCGTGGCCGCACCCTGATCGACGGCTTCGACGTGGACCTGCGCAGCCGCTTCGACCTGGGGGAATGGGGCCGCCTGAACATCGGCGTGGCGGCGACAATTGCCAACCGCAACATGTACAACTCCGACAACGGTGACGGCTGGTACTACGGCAATGTGGTTGGCTACTACAACAACCCGAAGGTGCGCGCCACGTTCAACACCAACTGGACGTATGGCAACTGGGATACCGGCTTCTACGTGAACTATGTCGGCGGTACCAAGTGGGCCTATGACCGCATCGATGCGCAGGACAACAACGCCCAGACCTGCACCGGCAGCTACCTCGATCTGGCCCCGGGCCATTGCGGTGGCGCACCGGCATGGTGGACGGCCAACCTGAGCGTGAACTGGCGTCCGATCGAGAAGCTGAGCGTTGGTGTGACCGTCAAGAACCTGTTCAACCGCCTGCCGTTCTACGACCCGAACGACTGGATGAACTTCGCCGGTTACGCCAACAACTTCGGCCGCATCTACAGCGTGACCGCGACCTACAAGTTCTGATCCACCGCAGCAGCGCTTCCCCCTCATGCATTGCATGAGGGGGAAGACAGTGACACCGTCAGCACCGTCGCGGCACGCCTGCCATGACCGGCACGACCCCTGAAAGAGGAAACACAATGAAGCGTAGGGAATTCATCATGGCCAGCGCGGCCCTGGCCGCCACCAGCCTGCTGCCGGAGACGCCGGCCTGGGCACGCGGCCGCAAGGTGCGCCTAGGCGTGATCGGCACCGGCATGCGAGGCCAGGTACTGTTGAAGGAACTGGTACGCCGCGACGATGTCGAAGTGGTTGCCCTGTGCGACATCGAGCCGATCATGCTCGGCCGCGCCATGGACATGGTGGCCAAGGCCGGCAAGCCGGCACCGCAGGCTTACGGCGCCGACCGTGACCAGAATGCCTGGAAGCGCTTGCTGGAGCAGCGCGGCCTGGATGGCGTGATCATCGCCACCCCATGGGAGCTGCATGCACCGATGGCGATCGCGGCGATGCAGGCCAAGGTCGCGGTGGGCTGCGAAGTGGTCGCCGGCATCACGCTGCAGGACCATTGGGATGTGCTCAATACCCAGCTCAGCACCGGCACGCCGTACATGCTGCTGGAGAACGTCTGCTATCGCCGTGACGTGATGGCCGCGCTGCAGATGGTGCGGCAAGGTCTGTTCGGTGAACTGGTGCACCTGCAGGGCGGTTACCAGCACGACCTGCGCGGGGTGAAGTTCAACGACGGCACGCCGGAGCATCCCTACGACAGCGGCGTTGAGTTCGGCGCCAAGGGCTGGTCGGAAGCACGCTGGCGCACCGAACATTCGGTACAACGCAATGGCGAGCTGTATCCCAGCCACGGCATCGGCCCGTGCGCGATGTATACCGGCATCAACCGCGGCAACCGTTTCACCCATATCAATGCCTTCGCCAGCAAGGCGCGCGGCCTGCACGAGTACACCGTTGCCAAGAGCGGCGGGACCACCCACCCGAGTACCAAGGTCAAGTTCAAGCTCGGCGACATCGTCACCACCACGCTGGCCTGCGAGAACGGCGAGACCATCCTGCTGCAGCACGACACCTCCCTGCCGCGCCCGTACTCGATGGGCTTCCGCGTGCAGGGCACCAAGGGCCTGTGGATGGACGTCAACCACGGCATCCACATCGAAGGCCGCAGCCCGCCGCACCAGTGGGAAGAGTTCAAGACCTACCAGGACCAGTACGAGCACCCGCTGTGGAAGCAGCATGCCGATACCGCCGCAAGCGCTGGTCACGGTGGCATGGACTGGTTCGTGATCCACGCCTTCGTCGAGGCACTGAAGGCCAAGGCGCCGATGCCGATCGACATCTACGATGCCGTGACCTGGAGCGCGATAACGCCGTTGTCCGAGCAGTCGATTGCCAACAGCTTCCAGACCCTGGAGTTCCCGGACTTCACCAAGGGCCAGTGGCAGCAGCGCAAGCCGATCTTCGCCTTAGACGGCAGTTACTGATCCGCTGCAACTGTAGTGCCGAGCCATGCTCGGCATTTGCTCCACATGTAGTGCAGAGCCATGCTCAGCATGAGGCGTCACCGGTAATTTCCCTGCCGAGCATGGCTCGGCACTACAGGTGAGGCCGCCGAGTTTCAGCCCCCTCCCTTGCGCCGAAGGCGGAGGGGAGGGTTGGGGAGGGGTTGAGCTCTTCGGCCTTTCCAGCATTCCCAGCTTCGCGGCTGACGCCGCTCCCACAGCTCCTACAGCGCTGTCTAGCGCTCCAATTCCACATCGGGATCCGCCACCGGCGATGGCGGCGTGGCCGGCACTTCCGCCGGTGTGGCCTGTGCCGGCTTGTCGAGGATGCTGGCGCTGCGCCAATTGCCCCAGCGGTAATAGGCCATGATCATCAGCATCGAGCACAACGCGCTGATCGGGAAGCTCCACCAGATCGCATCGGCGCCAAAGCGTGGCTGCAGCCACAGCGAGAACGGCACGCGGATGCCCCACATACCGATTGCCAGGATCAACAGCGGTGGCAGCACCGCGCCGGTGGAACGAACCACGCCGGACAGCACGAAGTTGACACCGAAGAACAGGAACGACCACACCGCGATGTGGTTCAGGTGGCGGCCAATCTCCAGCGCTTCGCTGGCGGCAGGCAGGAACAACGCCAGGGCGCTGCGATCAAACAGGATGATCGGCGCGATCAAGGCACCGGTCAGCAGGAAATTGAACAGCACGCCGGTACGCGCCGTGGCTTCCACCCGTGGCCAGAGCCCGGCGCCGACGTTCTGCGCGGCCATCGTCGAGCAGGCCGCGCCAATGGCCATGGCCGGCATCTGCACATAGGTCCACAACTGCATCGCAGCGCCATAGGCCGAGGCGGTTTCCACGCCGTAGCCATTGACCATGCTGATCATCATGATCATCGCCAGCGAGATCAGGATCATCTGCAGGCCCATCGGCACGCCTTTGACCACCAGCGCCTTGAGGATGACGGTGTCGATCTTCAGCAGGCCGATGTCCTTGCGGCCCAGCCACAGCATGTGTCGCTTGTTGCGCAGGTAAAGCATCAGGCCGGCCAGCGCCAGGCCCTGCGAGAAGAAGGTCGCCCACGCTGCACCGGCAATGCCGAGTTCCGGGAACGGACCCACGCCGAAGATCAGCAACGGGTTGAAGGCGATATCCATCAACACCGCCAACAGCAGGAAGCGGAACGGCGTGCGTGCATCGCCGGCGCCGCGCAGGGCGGCGGTGATGAAGGCGAACGCGTACAGCAGCGGCATCGCCAGGAAGATCACCTTCAGGTAGGCATCGGCCATCGGCAGTGATTCGGCCGGTGTGCCCATCGCCACCAGCAGGCGGTGCGACAGGAACCAGCCCAGTACCGCGATCACCGCAGACAGACTTATGAAGAAGGTGGCACTGGTGCCCATCACCCGTCGCGCCTGCGGCAGGTCCTTGGCACCGATGGACTGGCCGATCAGGATGGTCGCGGCCATGCCGATACCGAACACCGAGCCGATCAGGAAGAACATGATGTTGTTGGCGTTGGCCGTGGCGGTCAGCGCCGCCTCGCCGAGGAACTTGCCGACCCAGATGGCATTGACCGAGCCATTCAGCGACTGTGCGATGTTGCCAGCCAGAATCGGGAGCGCGAACATGAGCAGGCTGGTGCCGATCGGGCCTTCGGTCAGCGAGCGGGTTTGCTTGGTTTTCGACATGGACAGCGTTGTCGGGATCGGGGCAGGCACACTAGCATCTTGCAGGTGAGCGCGGCGGTGGCAGGTATCACTGCTTGGGCGACAACAAGGGAGTCATGGCAGCGCAATGAGTGGCGAAGTCGTAGTGGTAGCAAGCATTCGTCTTGATGTGTGGCTGTGGGCTGCACGTTTCTTCAAGACCCGCAGCCTGGCCAAGCAGGCGGTGGAGACCGGCAAGGTGGATGTGGAAGGGCAGCGGCCGAAATCCTCGCGCGCCATCCGCGTGGGCGATGCGCTGCGGGTGCAGCGTGGCGACGAGATCTTCGAGATCGCGGTACGCGGGCTAAGTGACAAGCGTGGTTCGGCGCCGGTAGCGCAGGCCATGTACGAAGAGTCGGCGGCCTCGAAGCAGGCGCGTCACGAACTGCACCTTCGCCGCGCCGCCGAACGCACCGGCTACCAGGCCCCGGAGCACAAGCCCGACAAGCGCGCCCGGCGTCTGATCCGCGCCCTGGGTGACCTCGACGCGCTTTGACCGGCGTCCTCGAAAACGATTCACCTGTAGTGCCGAGCCATGCTCGGCAAGGGCTTTACCAATAAAGCCAGACCTGTAGTGCCGAGCCATGCTCGGCAAGGGGGGGCTCTACCGGGAAGGCCTCTGCCGAGCATGGCTCGGCACTACAGGGGCATTGCTAGTGAAGCCTCTGCCGAGCATGGCTCGGCACTACCGAAACAAAAACGCCACCTTGCGGTGGCGTTTTTGTTCAACCAGCAGCTCAGCGCTTGCCGCTACCGAGCAAGCCGCTGCCCAGCCTGATCAGGTCGCTGACGCCGAACTGGCCGTCGCCGTCCTGGTCCAGCACGCTGCCCAGCAGCCCGCCGCCGATGCCGCCAGCCTGGGAAACCTGCTGCTTCTCCTGGCCCAGGATCTGCGCCAGCCCACCAGCGCTGGCCTGGCCGCCGCTGCTCATGCGCTGGGCAATGAAGGCCATCACGATCGGGGCGAGGATCTTCAGCAGTTGGCTGGAGCTGCTCGGGCTCAGGCCGGTGGCCTGGGCCAGGCCGGTTTCTGCACGGTCCTGGCTGCCGCCGAAGATGTGGCCGAGGATGCCAGCGCCGTTGGCTGCCGGGCTGTTGCCGCCGCCCATCACTGCGCCCAGCACGCTGCCGATGTCCAGGCCGCTGTGGTTGTTCTGCAGGGCGCCGAACAGGGCTTCTGCGCCCTGCGGCTTGGCCGCGTTGTTGCCCAGTGCGCCCATCAGCAACGGCAGCGCGGCACTGATCGCGCCCGAGGCCTGCTGGCTGTCGATGCCCAATTGCTGCGAAACCTGTTGCAGCGGCGCGCCCTGCAGCTGGGAGAGGAGATCGTCGGTCAGGCTCATCGGGGAATCCTTGAAGGGTGGGTTGTCCAGCGGCATGGTAACCCCCGCAAGGGCGGGTAAGTGAAGGGGCCAACGACGTGTTGGTTTGTGGGCAAAAACAGCACCGCCCGCGCAGGGCGGGCGGTGCTGTTTCATCCTTGGACCAGCAGGCTGGGCTTACAGCTCGATGTCCTCGGCGCCCGGGGTGGCGGTCGGGAAATCGCTGCCCGGGTGCGGCGGCGGTGCGAACGGGTCGGCCGGAGCGGCTGCCGCAGCCAGCTTCTGCAGGGCGGCGGCGATGCCTGCACCGTAGGCCGGGTCGGCCTTGTTGCAGTTGTCGATGTGGCGCTGCTTGATGAAGTCCGGCGCGTCGCCCAGGGCGCGTGCAGTGTTCTCGAACAGACGCTGCTGCTGTGCGGCGTTGTAGCTGCGGAACAGGGCGCCGGGCTGGCTGAAGTAGTCGTTGTCGTCTTCGCGGAAGTTCCAGAAGTCGGCATCGCCACGGATCTTCAGTGCCGGCTCGCGGTACTGCGGCTGCTCCTGCCATTGGCCGTAGCTGTTGGGCTCGTAATGCGGCAGGCCGCCGTAGTTGCCATCCACACGCATGGCGCCATCGCGATGGTTGCTGAAGACCGGGCAGCGGGCGGCGTTGACCGGGATCTGGTGGTGGTTGACGCCCAGCCGGTAACGCTGCGCATCGGTGTAGGCGAACAGGCGCGCCTGCAGCATCTTGTCCGGTGACGGACCGATGCCCGGCACCAGGTTGCTCGGTGCGAATGCCGACTGTTCCACGTCCTGGTACCAGTTGACCGGGTTGCGGTTGAGTTCGAACTCGCCCACTTCGATCAGCGGGTAATCGCTCTTCGGCCAGACTTTGGTCAGGTCGAACGGATGCACGCGATAGGTCTCGGCTTCCAGCTCCGGCATGACCTGCACGAACAGCTTCCACTTCGGGAACTCGCCACGCTCGATCGCCTGGAACAGGTCACGGCCATGGCTTTCGCGGTCCTTGCCGACCAGTACTTCGGCCTGCGCGTCGGTCAGCGCCTGCACGCCCTGCTGGGTGACGAAGTGGAACTTTACCCAGAAGCGCTCGCCGCCCTCATTGGTGAAGCTGTAGGTGTGCGAACCGAAGCCGTTCATGTGGCGGAAGCTGCGCGGGATGCCACGGTCGCTCATCACCACGGTGACCTGCATCAGCGCTTCCGGCAGCAGGGTCCAGAAGTCCCAGTTGTTGCGGGCGCTGCGCAGGTTGGTGTGCGGGTCGCGCTTGACCGCCTTGTTGAGGTCGCCGAACTTGCGCGGGTCGCGCAGGAAGAACACCGGCGTGTTGTTGCCGACCAGGTCCCAGTTGCCTTCCTCGGTGTAGAACTTCAGTGCGAAGCCACGGATGTCGCGCTCGGCATCGGCTGCGCCGCGCTCACCGGCCACGGTGGTGAAGCGGGCGAACATCTCGGTCTGCTTGCCCACGGCCGAGAACAGCTTGGCGCGGGTGTACTTGCTGATGTCATGGGTGACGGTGAACGTGCCGAATGCGCCCGAGCCCTTGGCATGCATGCGGCGCTCGGGAATGATCTCGCGATTGAGGTTGGCGAGCTTTTCCAGCAGCCATACATCTTCCATCAGCAACGGGCCGCGCGGGCCTGCGGTCTTGCTGTTCTGGTTGTCCACCACCGGCGCGCCAAAGGCGGTGGTCAGCGGCGTCACCGGTGCGTCGCCATGCTGCTGCTTGGGTGTGGTGCTGGTGTCACGCTGCGACTGCGCGGCCTGCTCGGGGGAGGGGGCGCTGTGGTACGGACAGGTCGGCTTGGTGTCATTGCTCATGGCTGGCTCCTGCTGGCGTTGGGGTAGTTCTTGCAGGGACTGTAACCACCGACGTGTTAAATGAATAATCAAATGAACTGCTCGCTCTGATAGGGCTTACCTATTGCTCGGCTAGCCGGGATAAATGCGCTCTGTTGATGCCGCAGGCTCAATGCGCTGGCCGTCAACCGTTATGCTGGGCAGCTGCCTGTGCCGGAACCCCCAATGAGCCAACGCGCTGCCCGATTGCTGCACCTGCTGGATGAATTGCGGCGGCGCCGCACGCCGGTGCGCGGAGCCGAACTGGCGCAGCGCCTGGAGGTGAGCCTGCGCACCGTGTACCGGGACATCGATGCCTTGCGCGCGCAGGGCGCCGATATTGCCGGTGATCCGGGCATCGGCTACCAGTTGCGGCCGGGTTTCCTGCTGCCACCGATGATGTTTTCCGCCGAAGAACTCGAAGCGGTGCTGCTGGGCGCGCGCTGGGTGGCCTCGCATGGCGACCCGGAACTCGCGGCCGCAGCCGACACCGCATTGCAGCGTGTCATTGGCGTACTACCCGAAACGCTGCGCCTGCAGGTCGAAACCAGCGGGCTGTTCGCACCGCACTGGCACGCGGTGCCACCGGAGCCGTGGTTGCCAGCCCTGCGCCGTGCCATCCGCGACGGCAATGCCGTGCGCATCCAGTACCGCGACGTCGAGGGCAGGGTCAGCGAGCGCATGATCTGGCCGTTCGCGATGGCCTTCATGGCCGACGTACGCATGCTGGCCGCGTGGTGCGAAATGCGTGGTGATTTTCGTCACTTCCGCGCTGATCGATTGCTGGCACTGGAAGACACCGCGCAGCGCTATCCAGCGCAACGTCATCAGTTGTTGAAGCGCTGGCGCGTGCAATGCATGACGGATACATGATGCGTCACTGCTGACAGCGGCTGTCAGTAGCCCCTGCGCACACTGTCGGCTCCTTACAACGCAGGTGCCTGACATGACCGATACGCTTACCTTCTACAGTCATCCACATTCGCGTGGCCGCATTACCCGCTGGATGCTGGAAGAAACCGGTCTGCGCTACGACGCGGTGATGCTGGAGTACGGCACCAGCATGAAGTCGGCGCAGTATCTGGCGATCAACCCGATGGGCAAGGTGCCGGCCTTGGTGCAGGGGACAACGGCAATCACCGAGAACGCCGCGATCTGCCTGCACCTGGCTGATCTGGCACCGGCCAAGGCATTGTTGCCGCCAGTGGGCAGTGCCGAACGTGGAGAATGTTACCGCTGGGTGTTGTTTGCGGCCGGGCCGCTGGAAGCCTTCGTCACCGACCGTCGCCATGGTGGCTTGGCACCGCCGATGGAGGCCGGTTATGGCACTGCCGAGGATCTGTTGCGTACGCTGGAAACAGCAGTTGCCGGCAAGCGCTATCTGGTGGGGGACAGCTTCACCGTTGCCGATCTGTATATGGCGTCGTTCCTGAGCTACTACATCCGCGTGGGTGAGCTTGAGGCCAAGCCGGCGTTCACCGACTACTGCGCTGTGCATCTGCAACGGCCGGCGTCGGTGCGGGCGGGGCAACTGGATGATGCGCTGGTCGCGCCTGTGGGAGCGGCGTAAGCCGCGGAGCCAGGATTGCTCGAAGGGCGGAAAGAGCCGCCCCCTCCCCAACCCTCCCCTTTGCTTCGCAAAAGAGAGGGGGTAGAAGCCGTAGTGCCGAGCCATGCTCGGCAGTGGGCGGTACCGGGAAAGCCCCTTGCCGAGCATGGCTCGGCACTACAGGAGGGGCTCCATGCCGAGCATGGCTCGGCACTACAGGGGCGCTGCACTCAGATCAGCGACTTGACTCGATATAGGGCTTCCAGCGCCTGCTTCGGGGTCAGCTCATCCGGATCAATTGCCTGCAGCGCATCCAGGGCCGCTGAATTCGGCGCGGCGAACAAACCAAACTGCTGCGGCGCATCCAATGCCTGCGGCGCCATTGCCGCGCTCTGGGTCTCGCCACCACGTTGTTCCAGCTCCGCCAGACGACGGCGTGCCTGCGCGACCGTGGACTTGGGCAGGCCGGCCAAGGCCGCGACCTGCAGACCAAAACTGCGATTGGCCGGGCCGTCTTTCACTGCATGCATGAACACCAGCGTGTCGCCGTGTTCGACCGCGTCCAGGTGCACGTTGGCGATGCCGCTGTTGCCACCTTCGTGGCTCTCATCGGCCAAGGCGGTCAGCTCAAAGTAGTGGGTGGCAAACAGCGTGTAGCAACGGTTCTGGTAGGCCAGATGCCGCGCGACCGCGTCAGCCAGGGCAAGGCCGTCGTAAGTCGAGGTGCCACGGCCGATCTCATCCATCAACACCAGCGAGTGCTCGGTGGCGTGGTGCAGGATGTAGCTGGTCTCGGCCATTTCCACCATGAAGGTGGACTGGCCCTTGGCCAGGTCGTCACCGGCGCCGATGCGGGTCAGGATGCGGTCGATCGGGCCGATCACCGCGCGGCTGGCCGGCACGAAGCTGCCTATATGGGCGAGCAGCACGATCAAAGCGTTCTGCCGCATATAGGTCGACTTACCGCCCATGTTCGGGCCGGTGATGACCAGCATGCGGCGGTCCGGATGCAGGTCCAGGTCATTGGGCTCGAACGGGGTATCGCGGACGGCTTCCACCACCGGGTGGCGGCCGCGTTCGATGCGCAGGCAGGCATCTTTCTGCAGTTCCGGCTGTGCCCAGTCCAGCGCCTGTGCGCGTTCGGCGAATGCAGCAAGTACGTCCAGTTCGCTCAAGGCGCCGGCACAGCGCTTCAGCGGTTCCAGATGCTGGCCGACGATGTCGAGCAGGCCTTCGTACAGCAGTTTTTCGCGGCTTAGCGAACGCTCGCGTGCCGACAGCACCTTGTCCTCGAAGTTCTTCAACTCCTCGGTGATGTAGCGCTCGGCATTGGTCAGGGTCTGGCGGCGGGTGTAATGCACCGGCGCCTTGTCGGACTGGCCCTTGCTGATTTCGATGTAATAGCCATGCACGCGGTTGTAGCCGACCTTCAAGGTGGCGATGCCGCTGGCCTGACGCTCGCGTGCTTCCAGGTCGATCAGGAATTGGTCGGCGTGGGTGGACAGGCGGCGCAGTTCGTCGAGCTCGGCGTCGTAGCCTTCGGCGATCACGCCGCCGTCGGACAGCTTCAGCGGCGGCTGCTCGGCGATGGCGCTGGCCAGCAGCTGGGCGCTTTCATCGTGCGAGCCCAGCTCGGCGCGCAGCTGTTGCAGGCGCGGTGAATCCAGCGTGTCCAGCTGTGCATTGATGGCCGGCAACAGGCGCAGGCCATCGCGCAGGGTGGAAAAGTCGCGCGGGCGCGCAGAGCGCAACGCCATGCGGGTGAGGATGCGCTCGATATCGCCAAGCGCGCGGAAGCTGTCGCGCAGGTCGGCGTCGCTGCCGCGGCCAATCAGCGTGGCAACTGCGTGGTGACGTTGCTGCAGCACGTTGCGCAGGCGCAGCGGGCGGTGCAGCCAGCGTCGCAGCAGGCGTCCACCCATCGGCGAGACGGTGCTGTCGAGCACGCCGAGCAAGGTGTTGCGGGTGTCGCCATCAACGCGCGTGTCCAGTTCCAGATGCCGGCGGGTGGCGGCGTTCATCGCGATTGCTTCGCCGGCGTTCTCCATCGAAATGGAAGTCAGGTGCGGCAGGCGCTGCTTCTGGGTTTCCTCGACATAGCCGAGCAGGGCGCCGGCGGCGCCGGTCGCGCGCGGCTTGTCGTCGATGCCGAAGCCGCTGAGATCATGCAGCTTGAAGAAGTTCAGCAGATGGCGGCGGCCGCTGTCGGCATCGAACAGCCACGGCGCCCGGCGGCGCACGCCATTGCGATGACGCAGGAACTCCGGCCAGTTCTCTTCGTCGGGCACCAGCAACTCGGCCGGTTCCAGCCGGGCCAGCTCGGCCTCAAGTGCGTCATCGGTGTCGACTTCGTTGACGAGGAAGCGCCCGCCGGCCAGATCAGCCCAGGCCAGGCCGTAGCCGGCCTTGCTGCGCGACAGCGCCATCAGCAGCGTGTCGCGGCGCTCGTCCAACAGGGCTTCGTCGGTGACGGTGCCGGGGGTGACCACGCGCACCACCTTGCGCTCGACCAGGCCCTTGGCCAGCGCGGGGTCGCCGATCTGCTCGCAGATCGCCACCGATTCGCCAACCGCCACCAGCCGCGCCAGGTAGCCCTCAAAGGCATGCACCGGCACGCCGGCCATCGGGATCGGTGCGCCGCCGGAACTGCCACGCTGGGTCAGGGTGATGTCGAGCAGGCGCGCGGCCTTGCGCGCATCGTCATAGAACAGTTCGTAGAAATCGCCCATCCGGAAGAACAGCAGCAGGTCCGGGTACTCGGACTTGGCTGCGAAGAACTGCTTCATCAACGGGGTGTGTTCGGGCTTTTTCTCGGTCACGCGGGGTCCACTTCAATTTGCCGGGCAAGGGCATAGGGCCGCTATTGTAGGCGTAGTGTCGGGGATGGACGAGGCCGAGGCTTGGGGGAAGCGCTGTCCGCGACGCGGGTCGTGGCGAAACGGCCGCCAGTATGTGCTGGCGGTGAGGATGTGCCCGTTTTCCTGAATGCTTGACCGTGGCGCGAGTCGGGCGGCGTCGCCGATGGGATAGCGATCTGCCGCTTGGTATGCGTTTCCCTGCTGGATCAGGGCTGACCGCAACGATGCAGTGGAGGCGCGTTGACCGGATGCGTCTTGCATCCGGCAACGAGAGGAGGGCGCCTTCGCTACGATCATCGTGGTGACAGTCGGTGCCTAGAAATTCCAGGTCAGCGATACGCCGGCCGTGCGGAAGCTGTCCGGGGAAAGGTACTGCATCAATCCACCGCGGTTGAAGGTGGGGCTGTAGTCCATGAAGCTGCGGTAGTGCTTGTCCAGCAGGTTGCGCGCGTACAGTGAGACTTCCCACTGGCCATCCTCGGCACCGATGCCGATGGAAAGATTGGCCACGCCATACCCTTGGGTTTTGGTGGAGGACTGGGCGACGGCATTGTAGAAATTGCTTCTATAGCTCCAGCCGGCATTGGCGGTGACGGCCAGGCCGTTGCCAAGGGCGTGATAGTAGTTTCCGTTGAGGGAGTAGCTGTACTTGGAGACGTACGGTGGCGTGAATCCTTGCAAGTCGGCCTGCAGCACGCCGTCGATTACACGACAAGGCGCATCCCGGTTGTCCTCGCAATTGGTGAAGTAGTCGTGGAACTCGGCATCGGTGATCGCGCCGGTGGCGATCAATGTAAAGTCCGCTGTGGGCCGCCAGCTGACTTCAAGCTCCGCACCCTTGGTGCGCATCTCGCCCGCGTTTGACATGGCAAAGCTCATGGTCTCCGGGACGTAGACCTGTGCCTGGAAGTCCTTGTAGTCGGCTTTGTACAAGCTGACGTTGATGGTCAGGCTGCGATCGAAGAACTGAGTTTTCGCGCCCAGTTCGTAAGCCGTGGACTTCTCTGGCTGGATCTTGTTGGAGCGGTCCAGGACCGGGTCGATGGTGGGGCCCTTGTAGCCGGTGGCGACGTTGGCGTACCACATCAGGGTGTCATTCTGCTGAAACTGCAGCGCGACCTTTCCTGATACGTTCTCTTTGCTGATTTCGCCTTGTGATGGAAGGACGCTACCCAGGTAGACAACCGGCGTTCCATCTATCGTAGGCATTTCGATGGGGGTCATGGATGCGAACACTTTGTCGTGCGTGTAGCGCAACCCGGCGCTGGCAGACCAGCGATCACTCAGCTTGTAGCCAAGATTGGCGTAGAGTGCGTGGCTCTTTGTATCGGCATGGGTATGCTGCCGGGGCCCGGTGATTGAGAGATATTCCTTGGGCGGCGATAAGTCGTAGTTGAAGCCGCCGTAGGCGTTGAATCGCCCAGGCTTTTGTAGACACTCTTCAGCCGTTTAGTGCGTACTGCCGTTCAAACTCTATCGGGGACAGGCCGCCATTGGAACCGTGTCGCCGTGTCGGGTTGTAAAACATCTCGATGTA
>Ga0308157_10001229_pt1 | contig 56850 bp, 51 predicted proteins | sample PhyBR1_FD_201035 | JGI IMG/M metagenome (GOLD analysis project Ga0308157, IMG submission 201035) | Phyllosphere microbial communities from UC Gill Tract Community Farm, Albany, California, United States - DLSLB.R1 | ecosystem: Host-associated > Plants > Phyllosphere > Unclassified | place: USA...
CTTCTGCGGAGCAGTGGGCGGAGTCGTCGGCGTAGGGGTCGGTGTCGGCTTCGGCGGCTCAGTCGACGGACCGTCGAGCTGCTTCCACTGCTCGGCGGTGATGGTCACTCCGCTGCGTGCATGGATCGTGTCGGCGTTCGGCATCGTGTGCTGCTTCCAGACGATCACCTCGTAGGATTTCCCCCGGTCGAGTGCGTCGCCTGCCGCGCTGAGAGCGGTCGTGAACACGCCGTCGGAGATGCTCCGCACGTACTGCATCGCGAGGAAGCCACCACCAGCGGTGACATCAGCCTCGGTGCCCTCCTCGATCAGCGCGGCATAGACGCCCGGCTCGCCGTCGAATCCTCGTCCTTCGACGTCGACGACGAGGTCGGTGCCGTCGACCGAGGTGACGGCCTGCACGACCTTGTCCTGCGCGGTGCGGTAGTCCAGCAGAACGCTCTGCTCCTGCGCGGCGTTCTTCACGCCACCGGCGCCGTAGGTGTACACGCCGTATGCGCCGCCCTCCGGCTCGGCCGGTGCGTCCTTCAGCGTCAGCGTGGCGGTGAAGGTACCGTCGACGGCGATGTCGACCCACTGCGCACGGATCGCGCCCTGGTACTGTGCCGGAACCTGCTCGAGCACGCCTTCTGCGAGTGCCCACACCTGTGCGCCGACCGATCGCGAGCCGGATGCCGCGCCCATGGACGGCTGCCAGTTCTCGGCGAAGTCGCCGAACACCACGTACGTGCCCTGCGGCAGGTGCGACGGGATCGGCACCCCCCGACCACCGACGTTGGCGGTCGGGTCGTAGCCGCTGCCCTTCACGACGATGGTGTCACCCGCCGCGAGCGCGGTGCCCGCAGCCGGAGTCGTACCGTCGGCGAGGAACACGTCGATCGACGGCTGCATCGGTGCGGGCTTCAGCGCCGCCCACTGCTCGGCGCTGATGGCGACGTCGGTGCGCGCGTGGATCGTGTCGGCGTTCGGCATCGTATGCTGCTGCCACGCGATCACCTCGTAGGAGATCGACGGGTCGAGCGCATCCGCCGCGGCGGTCAGACTCACCTGGAAGGCGCCGTCGGCGACACCGCGCACATACTGCATCGCGAGGAAGCCACCCCCTGCCGTGACATCGGCCTCGGTGCCCTTCTCGATCAGCGCTACGTACTCGCCGGAGACGCCTGCGAACTCGGAACCGGCGACGTCGACGACGAGTCCGTCTTCGATGGAGGCCGAGGACACGGAGGTCGTGATGGCGGGCGCCGGCGTCTCTGGCTCGACCGGCATCTCGGGCTCGACCGGCGTCTCAGGCTCGACCGGCGTCTCAGGCTCGACCGGCGGGAACACCGCGTCCCACTGCCCCTCCGAGATCGACACGACCGAGCGGCCGTAGAGGTTCTCCGGTGTGAACGCGCTGTGCTGCTTCCACACGACCACTTCATAGGTCACGGTGCGGTCCAGCTTCGCGAGAGGAGCGGTCAGCGAGAACGCGGTCGAACCGGCGGCGACCGCGGGGAACGGCAGGGCGAACGCGACGTACTCCTGGCTGTTCAGCGCCTCGTCGTTGCCCTGCACGATGAGCGCGGCGTACGCACCCGTGATGTCAGCGGGAAGCCCGTGGGCGTTCACCTGGATCGACACACCCGCCTCGGATGCCGCGGTCACCTGCGCCGCGACCGTCGCGCCGTCGGCGGCGAAGGCGGTGGGTGCGGTCAGTGTGCCGAACAGCGTCATCAGCACGGCCAGCACCGCCGCGAACACTGCTCGGGTGCGACTGTGCGTCGCGCGGGTCTCGGTGTGATTCACGGATGCCTCCAGGCGTGAGGCCGCCGCTCGCCCTGGTCGACAGAGCGCGCGCGACGGCAGAAACCTCTTCAGGTCTGATGCTGTGCTTACGTTTGGTTAGGCTTAGCTAACCTCCGCCTCCGACCATAGACTGATCAATGTGATCTCGTCAAAAATTAGGACAGGCTAACCTCAATGCACTCTCGTCTCGCTCTCTTCCTCGCGGCGACCCTGATCGTCGGTCTCGCCGGCTGCAGCATCCCAGCGACCGCAGGATCAGAGGACACAGCTTCCGATTCCTGCCCCGCCGCGGCCCGGCAGCTCGCGGATCTCGAGCTCGTCGACGACGTGCGCGCCGCGACCGGTGGCTCCACCGCGTGCCTCTCCGATCACGCGATCAGTGCGGTCGCCGACACGACTGCGCCCGCTCTCCCCGTCACGATCACCGATGCCGAGGGTCGTGATGTCGAGATCACCGATGTCAGTCGCATCCTGCCGATCGACATCTCCGGCACCATCGCTGCGACCGTGTTCGCGCTCGGTATGGGCGACAGCGTCGTCGGACGCGACTCCTCGACGACTTTCGAGGGGACGCACGATCTGCCGGTCGTCACCAAGGCCGGCCACGCCCTCAATCCGGAGGCGATCCTCGAGCTCGCCCCGACCGTGATCCTCACCGACACGACGATCGGTCCGAAAGAGGTGCGCCAGCAACTCCGCGATGCGGGCATCCCGATCGTCGTGATCTCCGACGAGCTGCGCCTCGACAGCACCGACCAGCTCATCGAGGAGGTGGCGTCGGCCCTCGGCATCCGGAGCCGCGGCCAGGAGCTCATCGCCCAGACGGACGCCGACCTCTCCTCGGCGCTCGCGGAGATCGCCGAGGTCACGCCTGCCGACGAGGCCGACCGTGCGCGGATGCTGTTCCTCTACGTGCGCGGCAGCGCGAACGTGTACTACATCTTCGGCAAGGACTCCGGCGCCGATTCGCTCATCGAGGCCGTCGGCGGCATCGATGTCGCGAGCGAGATCGGCTGGGAGGGCAACAAGCCCATGACCGCCGAGGCCCTCGTCGCCGCGCAGCCCGATGTGCTGGTCATGATGACCGACGGACTGGTATCGGTCGGGGGCATCGACGGGCTCATCGAGCGGGTGCCGGCCGTCGCCGAGACGCCTGCCGGGATCAACCGCCGGGTGATCGACATGGCGGACGGCGAGATCCTCAGCTTCGGACCGCGCTCACCGGAGATCATCCGGGCGATCGCGCGCGCGCTCTACGCACCAGCCTCAGGCGAGACGTCGTCGTCCGGCGAGAACGCAGAATGACCGCAGAGGTCATCACCCGCACGCCGACACGGCACCGGGCGGTGCGGTTCGCCTCGATCACTCTCGGCCTCACCGTCGTGCTCGTGGTCACCTGCATCGTGTCGCTCGCGAGCGGGCAGTACTCGCTGTCGCCGAGCGAGATCATCGGCATCCTGCTGCACGGCGCCGGCGTCGACGCACCGTGGGCCTCGCCGAACGCATCCGACTCCGGCGTGATCTTCAACATCCGCCTCCCCCGTCTCGTCCTCGGCATCCTCGTCGGTGCCGCGCTGGCGGTCGCCGGCGTGCTGATGCAGGCGATCTTCGGGAACCCCCTGGCGGATGCGAGCGTCGTCGGCGTCTCGTCCGGTGCAGCACTCGGCGCCGCGGCGAGTCTCACCTTCGGATTGTCGACCTTCGGGATGTGGACGACGCCCGCCCTGTCGTTCATCGGCGGGCTCATCGCGGTGTTCTCGGTGTACTTCATCAGCAGATCCGGCGGACGGACCGAGGTGGTCACGCTGCTGCTCACCGGTATCGCGATCAACGCGATCGGAGGCGCGGGCATGGCCTTCATGACCTTCCTCGGCACGACCTCCACGCGCGAGCAGATTGTCTTCTGGCAGCTGGGCTCGCTGAACGGAGCGCTGTGGCCGAACATCGCGGTCGTCGCGCCGTTGACGGCCGTCGGCGTCGTGATCGCGGTCATCGTGGCGCACCGGCTCGACCTCTTCGCACTCGGCGAGCGCACCGCCAGGCATCTCGGTGTGCGCGTCGAGCTGCTGCGCATCGTCGTCATCGTGACGGTCGCGATCCTGGTCTGCGCCGCGGTCGCGTTCGCCGGCATCATCGGCTTCGTCGGGCTCGTGATCCCGCATCTCATGCGCATGATCATCGGCCCCGCGCACCTGCCGCTGATCATCTCCTCGGCGGTCGGTGGCGCGCTGCTGATCGCCCTCGCCGACCTCGTCGCCCGCACGGCCGTTCCGCTGGCCGACATGCCGATCGGGATGATCACCTCGCTCGTCGGCGGCCCGTTCTTCCTGTGGCTGCTCGTGCGCACCCGCCGTCGCGCCGGGGGATGGGCATGAACGCGCGGCTGCGAGCGAACGACGTCACCGTCCGGATCGCGGGAGGTCGCGCCATTCTCGAGGGCGCCTCGATCGACGTGCACCCCGGCGAGATCCACGCCCTGGTCGGGCCCAACGGTGCGGGAAAGTCCACGCTGTTCGGCGTGCTCGCCGGCGACATCGCTCCTGATGCGGGTGCCGTCGAGATCGATGGACGGTCGATCACCGGCATCCGCCCCCGTGACCTGGCCCGCACCAGGGCGGTGCTGCTGCAGGAGAACGCGGTCTCCTTCCCCTTCCGCGCGGAGCAGGTCGTGCGCATGGGCAGGGCTCCATGGGCACGAACCGCCTTCGAAGACGACGACGACACGGCGGTCGCGGAGGCGATGGCCGACACCGAGATCAATGACCTCGCAGACCGGTCTGTGTCGTCGCTGTCGGGCGGCGAGCGCGCCAGGGTGGCGATCGCCCGCGTGCTCGCGCAGCGGACGCCGGTCATGCTGCTCGACGAGCCGACCGCTTCGCTCGACCTCAAGCATCATGAAGACGTCATGCGCCTGATGCGCAGCGCAGCGGATGCCGGCACCGCCGTCGCCGTGGTGCTGCACGACCTGAACGCCGCCCTCGCGCACGCCGACAGACTGACGCTGCTCGCATCAGGGCGTGTGATCGCGTCCGGCCCGCCGGCGGAGGTCCTGACGGCCGAACGCATCGCGCAGGTGTACGGGCAGGCGGTGGACGTGTTCCCGCATCCGGTCAGCGGCGTTGCCCTGGTGGTCCCGCGGCGGTAGCCGGGGCTGCTCCTCGACGGTCGGATCTACGGACGCAGCGGCATGAGATCCGACAGATCCGCGCGCGTGCCCGAAGCCTGCACGCGTCCTGCCGCGACGGCCTCGTCCCAGCTCTCGACCCCTGTCGCGAGGTCGATCCAGGTCGCGGCATCCATCTCGATCACGTTCGGCGGCGTGCCGCGCGTGTGGCGCGGACCCTGCACCACCTGCACCGCACCGAATGGCGGCACTCGCACCTCGACGCTGTTGCCAGGGGCCTTCTCATCGAGCAGCTGCAACAGGTAGCGCACTGCCGTCGCGAGCGCGCTGCGCGCAGGCTTCGTACCCGCGGTGCGCGACTCACGCACGGCATCCAGCGCGTCGCGCCCGTCGCTCACATCGATCTTCCTGGCCACGGCATCAGCCTACGACGACGGCCTCTCCCGATCCGATGCCGGTCGGACCGCCGCCCCGACGGAAGAAGCGCGCGTATGCTCGAAGGGATGACCGATCCGCAGCATCCGGAGGGCGCCCGCGCCGAGTTGCTCGCCGCCGCGCAGTCCGGCAGCTGGGGCATACTTCCGCAGCTGGAAGATCCGGACGCGGCTCGTGAGTCCGCTGTTCTGATCCTGTTCGGAGTGCTCGATCGCACGCCGGCCCCCGTCACCGACGCCGCTGTGGCGAAGGATCTCGATGTGCTCCTCCAGCGACGCGCATCGACCCTGTCGTCGCATCCCGGCCAGGTGTCCTTCCCCGGCGGAGGGCGCGAAGCGGCCGATGCGGACTCCGTGGCGACGGCGCTGCGCGAGGCGGTGGAGGAGACCGGACTCGATCCCAGCGGGGTCGAGATCCTCGGCGTGCTCCCCGAGCTCCCCCTCGCGGCCAGCAACCATCGGGTGACACCGGTGCTCGCGTGGTGGACGACGCCGTCGAAGGTGGCAGCCGTCGACCATGCCGAGACCGTCGAGGTGTTCCGTGTGCCGGTGGCGCAACTGCTCGACCCCGCGACGCGCTTCACCTCTGTCATCACCCGTGACGGATTCCGCTTCAGCGGTCCGGCATTCGACGTCGACGGCACGATCGTGTGGGGATTCACCGCGATGGTGCTCGACCGCCTGTTCGACAGCTGCGGCTGGACCGTGCCGTGGGACGTGACCGACGAACGCCCCGTGACCGTCTGACGCGGCTCGACCGGCTCGGTAGTCTGGATGGGTGAAGATCCTCGTCCTCGGTTCCGGTGCCCGTGAGCACGCGATCATCCTCGCCCTGAAGGCAGAGTCCGAGAAGGCGGGCGGTGCGCAGCACGAGATCCTCGCCGCGCCGGGCAACGCCGGCATCGCGCAGGACGCCACGCTCGTGATCCTCGACCAGCTCGACGGCGGAGCGGTGACGACGTTCGCGAACGAGAACGGGATCGATCTCGTCGTCATCGGCCCCGAGGCCCCGCTCGTGGCCGGTGTCGCGGATGCACTGCGCGAACGCGGCATCCCCGTGTTCGGCCCCGGCAGGGCCGCCGCGCAGCTCGAGGGGTCGAAGGCCTTCGCGAAGCGCGTGATGGACGCGGCATCGGTGCCGACCGGACGCGCCGTGCGCGCAGCATCCGTCGCCGACGTCGAGAACGCGTTCGACGACCTCGGCGCACCGTACGTCGTCAAGGCCGACGGACTCGCGGCTGGCAAGGGCGTCATCGTCACCTCCGACCGCGCCGAGGCTCTCGCCCACGCCGCGCACTACCTTCCCCAGGGACCGGTACTGATCGAGGAATTCCTCTCCGGACCCGAGGTCTCGTTGTTCTTCCTCTCCGACGGCGACACCGTGCGCGCCCTGAGCCCCGCACAGGATTTCAAGCGCGCCTATGACGGCGACGAGGGTCCGAACACCGGCGGCATGGGCGCCTACTCGCCGTTGCCGTGGCTCGACGAGCAGTTCGGCAGCGAGCAGGAGTTCGTCGCGCTCGTGACCGAGCAGGTCGCACTGCCGGTGATCCGCAGGCTGGATGCCGAGGGCACCCCGTTCATCGGTCTGCTGTACGCGGGGCTCATCCTCACGGACAAGGGTGTCAAGGTCATCGAGTTCAACGCCCGCTTCGGAGACCCCGAGACGCAGGTCGTGCTGCCGCGCCTGGTGACCCCGCTGTCCGAGCTGCTCTTCGCCGCGGCATCCGGAACCCTCGAAGACCAGCCCGATCCCGTGTTCTCGGACGATGTCGCGATCACCGTCGTGCTCGCGAGCGAGGGCTACCCCGAGGCTCCGCAGACCGGTCGCCAGATCTCAGGACTCTCGGATGCGGCGAGCGTCGACGGTGTGCGACTCGTGCACGCGGCGACCGCCGGGCCCGATGCGCCGGGCGGAGACCTGCTCGCCACCGGCGGCCGTGTGCTCAACGTGGTGGCCGTCGGCTCGGACTTCGCCGCCGCTCGCGCGCAGGCGTACGACGCGATGGGCCGGATCGGGCTGGAGGGTGCGCACTTCCGCAACGACATCGCCGCCCGCGTCGCGCAGTAGTTCGCGATCGTGGCTCGCCCGCGCCGCTTGGGCTACAGAAATCGGCAGCCGCTGCACATATCGATGTAGCGCATGCCGATTTCTGCAGCGCGCGCAGGAGTCGAGAATCGGCGAGACGCCCTAGTCGGCGAGGCTGAAGCTCTGCGGCAGGATCTCCGGGCTCAGCGCGTGCTCGATCGCGAGCAGGCTCGCACCGCGCACCGCCGCCTCGCCGGCGGTGACGGACTGCACGATCGCGAGATGCTCGGTCGCCAACGGCATGGAGTGCGTGTAGACGACCTCACGGACACCGGCGATCAGGTGCTCCCCGACGCGCGCCATGGCGCCGCCGATCGCGATGACCGACGGGTTGAGCAGGCTCACGGATGCGGTGAGCACCTCACCGAGGTCTCGCCCTGCTTGCCGCACCGCCTGGATCGCGTCGAGACTGCCGGCCTTGACGAGCTCGACGACGTCGTTGCCGTCCTTCGCCTCGATGCCGCGCTGGCTGAGTGCCCTGGCGATCGCCGGCCCTGAGGCGAGTGCCTCGAGGCATCCGGTGTTCCCGCAGTGGCATGGCACGTCCGCGCCTCGCGCGACGCGCACGTGCCCGAAGTCACCCGCGATGCCCTGCGCTCCGCGCAGCAGACGCCCGTCCGAGATGATCCCGGCGCCGATGCCCGTGGCGACCTTGACGAAGATCATGTGATCGGTCGACGGCCACGCGACAGCGCGCTCGCCGAGTGCGGAGATGTTCACGTCGTTGTCGACGAGGACGGGAACCTGCAGGTGCTGCTGCATCCAGCCCGGCACGTCGAATCCGTCCCAGCCGGGCATGATCGGCGGTTTCGCCGGACGGCCGGTGGCGTGCTCGACCGGCCCCGGTACGCCGACGCCGACCGCCGCGACGCGCTCATGCGTGAGCCCGGCCTCGGCGATCAGCTCGTTCGCCGCCTCGACGAGCCACAGCAGCACGGGTTCCGGACCGAGAGACACGGCGAGCTTGCCGGTGCGCTCGGCGAGGATCGTGCCGGCGAGATCCGTCACAGCGACCGTCGTGTGCGATGCGCCGATGTCGGCGGCGATGACGACCTTCGCGGTGGGGTTCAGGGCGAATTGCGACGGCGGGCGACCGCCGGTCGAGGCGGCATCCGCGACCGGTGCGATGAGGCCCTTGCGCATGAGCTCGTCCACACGGGCCGCGACCGTCGACCGGGCCAGGCCCGAGGTCTTCGCGAGCTCCGCTCTGGTGCGGGGCTCACCGTCGCGCAGCAACTGGAAGAGCTGCCCGACCCCGCCGGCGTTGAGATTGCTTGCCATTCTTAACCTGTACTTCTCGTGAACGGCCATGCGCATCATGCATGCGGCACGGCATCAAGGCCCCGGCGACGGCCCACTGCGTCTGTCGATTCTACGCTTCGGGCACCGCCTTGATCGCTGTCAGCCGGCTCTTCGCGACGCGTCCGACCGCGAACCGCTGCTGCAGCAGCACCGCGACGACGATGATGACGCCCTTCGCGACGGCCTGCGCAGAGGAGGTGAGGTTGTTCTGCACGAACACGTTCGACAGCGTCGCGAAGATCAGCACGCCGAACACGGTGCCGGTGATCGTGCCCCGTCCGCCGATGAGCAGCGTGCCACCGACGACGACAGCGGCGATGGCATCGAGCTCGTACAGGTTGCCGTGCGTCGAGGTGCCGGCCGTCGTGCGGCCCATGAGCATGACCGCGGCGATTCCCGCGGTCAATCCGACGAGCGCGTACAGCCACATCGTGTGGCGCTTGACCTTGATGCCGGCCAGACGCGCGGCCTCGGGGTTGCCGCCGATCGCGACGGTGCGGCGTCCGAACGTGGTGCGGTTGAGCAGGAACCATCCGGCGACGGCGACCACGGCGAAGATCCAGATGAGGATGTCGACACCGAGGATGTCGACGTTCATGGCGCGCACGAAATCGCGATCGGAGATGACCAGCGTGCGGTTGTTGGCGAGGATCTCGGCCAGGCCGCGCGCCCCGACCATCATCGCGAGCGTCGCCATGAAGGCGGCGACCTTTCCGTATGCGATCACGACTCCGTTGATGAGCCCGGCGCCGACGCCGACGAGCAGCGCGACGAGGACCGTGACGATCCAGTGGCTCGAGCTGGCGATGTCCTGGATCGCCGACAGCGACCCGACGACGGATGCCAGTGCCAGCACCGCGCCGACGGAGAGGTCGATGCCTCCGGCGATGATGACGAAGGTCATCCCGACGCTGATCACGCCGATGATCGACGCCTGACGCAGGATCACGAGCGCGTTGTCGAAGTTCAGGAAGTTCGACGAGGTCACCGCGCCGACGACGATGATCACCAGCAGTGCCAGGACGAGGCCGAGGTTGCGGCCGACGGATCCGGACATCAGCCGGCGCAGCGCCGACGGGGTATCAGCCTCGGTCGTGCCGGGCGAGGTGGGGGTCTGCACGCTCACGCGGCGACTCCTTTCATGACGAGGTCGAGCACGCCGTGCTCGTCGATCTCTGTTGCGGGAAGTGTGGTGAGGACGCGTCCGTCTCCGACGACGAGGACGGAATCCGCGAGACCGAGGACTTCCTCGATCTCGCTCGAGATGACGACGATCGCGTGACCGGATGCCGCGAGCCTGCGGATCAGGGCGTAGATCTCGGAGCGCGCTCCGATGTCGACTCCTCGAGTGGGCTCATCCAGCAGCAGCACCGAGCTGCCGTGCACGAGCCAGCGTGCGAGCAGGATCTTCTGCTGGTTCCCCCCTGACAGGGTCGCCGCTGGCCGATCGGGATCGGCCGGTCGCAGCTCGAGTGCGGCGATCTGCTCCTTGGCAGTGCGGCGCTCGCTGCGCTCATCGAGCAGCGGGCCCTTGGCGAACCGCGTGAACGATGACAGCGTGACGTTCTTGAAGATCGGCTCTCCGAGCACGAGACCCTGCGACTTCCGCTCCTCGGGACTGAGACCGACGCCCGCGGCCACAGCCGCCGAGACGGATCCGCGTGGGAGTTCCTTCCCGCCGACGCGGACCGTTCCAGCCGATGCCCGCCGCGCGCCGTAGATCGTCTCGATGATCTCGCTGCGCCCCGACCCCACGAGGCCGGCCAGACCGATGATCTCGCCGGCGCGCACCGAGAACGACACGTCCTCGAACACCCCGTCCAGCCCCAGCCCTTCGACCTCGAGCAGCACAGGTGCGTCGGCGGCGATGGGTTCTGCGGGAGGGAAGACGTTCTGCACCGCACGGCCGGTCATGTGCTTGATGAGCTCTGCGGTGGTCGTGTCGGCGACGGACAGGTTGCTCGCCACGGTCGATCCGTCCTTGAGGACGGTGATGCGATCGCCGATCTCGCGGATCTCCTCGAGCCGGTGGGTGATGTACACCACCGCGATTCCCTGCGACGTCAGCTCCCGCACGACGGCGAACAGGTTGCTGACCTCTTGCGAGTCGAGGACAGCGGACGGTTCGTCCATGATGATGAGCTTCGTGTCGTGCGACAGGGCACGGGTCATGCTGACGATCTGCTTCTCGGCCGCGCTGAGCGAGCCGACGTCCGCGTGCGGCGACATCGAACCGTGGCCGAGCCGCTCGAGGAGCCTGCGGGTCTCGTGCACGAGCTGACCGCGGCGGGTGAACCCGAATCTGTCGAACTCGTGGCCGAGGAACACGTTCTCCGCCACGGTGAGGCCGTCGACGACGTCGAGTTCCTGGTACATGGTCGAGATGCCGAGCGAGATGGCCGCCTGCGGGTTTGCGATCTCGACGGGCTCCCCCATCCAGCGGATCTCACCGGCGTCCGGCGTGTGCACGCCGGCGAGGGTCTTGATCAGCGTGGACTTGCCCGCACCGTTCTGTCCGAGCAGGCAGTGCACCTCGCCCGGCCTCACCTCGAGGTCGACGCCGCGCAACGCGCGCACACCGACGAAGCTCTTCTCGACACCGCGCATCTCCAGTAATGCCGGAGTCTGGTCAACTTTGATCACAGCAGGAACATAACACGCTCTGTTTTCGAATGCGAGAGCATCGTGCTCGACGATCGAGAGATCATGCCCGACGATCGCCTCCGCGAATCACGGGGATTACAACGCTGTACTTACTTTTGATCGGTCTACAACAAAAGCTGGTCACATGGCGACATGTTCTGCTAGCTTGACTCTTGTCAGTGCGCGGCGCTCACCGGCTCGGGTTCGATCCTGGTTGTCTGCGCCGCACGCATCTGCATCACATTTCAAGGAGGAAAGACATGCACAGCATGCGCACACGCGGGCTCCGCCCGCTGATGGCAGGAGCGGCAGCACTGTTCGCCGTCACTCTGCTGGCCGGATGTACCAGCGATGGTGCAGAGGGCGAAGGGTCGACCGAGAACCAGGGCACCACGAGCGAGGAGAACACGGCCTCGGGCGACACCGTCGTCATCGGCTGGTCGGGCCCCGAAGCCGACCACGGATGGCTCGGCGCGATCAACACGGGTGCCATCAACGCGGCAGAGGGCTTCGACGACGTCGAGCTGCGCCAGGCGGAGGGCACCAACGACGCGAACCAGCAGATCGCCGCGGTCGAGCAGTTCATCAACGAGGGCGTCGACGCGATCGTGCTCCTTCCGACGGACGGCGCCGCACTCACCCAGGTCGCGCAGAAGGCGATGGATGCGGGCATCCCCGTCATCAACGTCGACCGTGAGTTCTCCGACACGTCGGCCTCACGCCTGACGATCCTCGGCGACAACTACGGCATGGGCGTCAGCGCCGGCATGTACATCTGCGAGCAGCTCGACGGCCAGAGCGATGCCGTCGTCGCGGAGATCGCCGGAATCGACTCCCTGCCACTGACCCAGGACCGCTCGCAGGGCTTCAAGGATGCTCTTGAAACCTGCGACCTCGAGGTCGGAGCCCGAGTCGCCGCGGACTTCACCGTCGCCGGTGGCGAGAGCGCAGCATCCCAGCTGCTCTCGGCGAACCCCGAGATCGCCGCGATCTGGAACCACGATGACGACCAGGGCATCGGCGTCCTCGCGGCGATCGATGCAGCCGGTCGCGACGAGTTCTTCCTCGTCGGCGGCGCAGGAAGCGTCAACATGATGGACAACATCAAGGCCGACGACACCGTCGTCAAGGCGACCGTCATCTACCCGTCGACGCAGGCCGCCGACGGCATCGCGATGGCACGTCTGATCGCGCAGGACAAGACGATGAGCGACCTCATCACACCGAGCGTTCCGTACCGCATCGTGCTGGACGCGCCCGTAGTGACCAAGGACAACGTCGACGAGTTCATCAAGCTCGCCTTCGAATCCTGATCGACACCCGCGGGGCGAGCGCCACGGCGCTCGCCCCGCACCGTTTCCCCGGGAGTGGATATGACAACTGAGCTGCGAGTGGCCATGATCGGCCATGGATTCATGGGAGCCGCGCATTCCGTCGGCTGGCGACAAGCGCCTGCGGCGTTCGACCTTCCCCTCTCTCCGAGGATGGCGGTGCTCGTCGGACGCGATGCCGACAAGACGGCATCCGCGGCACGCAAGTGGGGCTGGGACGAGACCTCCACCGACTGGCGAGCCGTCATCGCGCGCGACGACATCGACGTGATCGACATCGTCACCCCTGGGGAATCGCACGCCGAGATCGCGATCGCCGCGCTCGCGGCCGGCAAGCACGTGCTCTGCGAGAAGCCACTGGCCAACACGGTGGAAGAAGCCGAGGCGATGGAGCGGGCTGCGCAGGATGCTGCGGCCCACGGCATCCACGCCATGGTGGGCTTCACCTACCGCCGGGTGCCCGCCGTCACCCTCATGCGCGACATGATCGCGGCAGGACGCGTCGGCACGGTACGGCAGGTGCGCGCGAGCTACCGTCAGGACTGGCTCGCCGATCCCGAGTCGCCGATGACGTGGCGTCTGGACAAGGACCGCGCGGGCTCCGGCTCGCTCGGCGACATCGGCGCGCACATCATCGACATGACGCAGTTCGTCACCGGGCAGTCGCTGACCCAGGTCTCGGCGGTCCTGGAGACGCTGGTCGACGAGCGCCCTCTGCTGGGCGAGTCCGTCGGTCTCAGCGGCACCGCGAGCACCGAGCGCGGGAAGGTCACCGTCGACGACGTCGCCCTGTTCACCGGACGACTCGAGTCGGGAACGCTGGCCACCTTCGAGGCGACCCGATTCGCGACGGGCCGCAAGAACGCGCTCGACATCGAGATCTCGGGTGACGCCGGTGCGCTGCACTGGAACCTCGAGGACATGAACGTGCTCGAGTTCTACGACGCGACGCAGCCGGCGGGCGAGCAGGGCTTCACCCGGATCCTGGTCACCGAACCGGAGCACCCGTACCTTGCCGGATGGTGGCCGACCGGGCATATGCTCGGCTACGAACACGGCTTCTCGCACCAGGCGAAGGACTTCGTCGAGGCGATCGCGAGCGGCTCCACCCCGCACCCGACGTTCGCGGAGGGACTGCACGTGCAGCGGGTGCTGGATGCGGTCGAGCGCAGTTCGTCCGACGGTTCGACCTGGACCGGCGTCTGAAGACCAGCACGTAACGAACTCACGAGAAAGAGGACGAAGATGTCACGACCTGTCACCCTGTTCACCGGCCAGTGGGCCGACCTGCCGTTCGAAGAGGTCGCGCGGCTCGCGGGCGAGTGGGGCTACGACGGCCTCGAGATCGCGTGCTGGGGCGATCACCTCGACCCGTGGCGCTGGGACGATGACGCATACATCCAGGACCGTCTCGACATCCTCGAGCGCAACGGTCTGAAGGTGTGGACGATCTCGAACCACCTCAAGGGCCAGGTGGTGTGCGATGACCCGATCGATCAGCGGCACCGCAACATCGTCTCCGATCACGTCTGGGGAGACGGAGATCCCGAGGGCGTGCGCCAGCGCGCCGCGGAGGAGATGAAGAACACCGCCCGCTTGGCCGCGAAGCTCGGCGTGAAGACCGTCACCGGTTTCACCGGGTCGTCGATCTGGAAGTACGTCGCGATGTTCCCGCCCGCCACCGACGAGATGGTGGAGGCCGGCTACCAGGACTTCGCCGACCGCTGGAACCCGATCCTCGACGTGTTCGACGAGGTCGGGGTGCGCTTCGCCCACGAGGTGCACCCGTCGGAGATCGCGTACGACTACTGGACCACCAAGCGCACCCTGGAGGCGATCGGGCACCGCGAGGCGTTCGGCCTGAACTGGGACCCGTCGCACATGGTGTGGCAGGACATCGACCCGGTCGGATTCCTGTGGGACTTCCAGGACCGCATCTACCACGTGCACTGCAAGGACACGAAGAAGCGCCTCGGCAACGGCCGCAACGGCCGCCTGTCGTCGCACCTGCCCTGGGCCGACCCGCGGCGCGGCTGGGACTTCATCTCGACCGGTCACGGTGACGTGCCCTGGGAAGACGCGTTCCGCATGATGAACGCGATCGGCTACGAGGGCCCCCTGTCGGTCGAGTGGGAGGACGCCGGCATGGACCGACTCATCGGCGCACCGGAGGCACTCGAGTTCGTACGCAGGCTGTCGACGTACAAGCCCGCCGACGCCGCATTCGACAGCGCATTCTCCACGCGCTGAGTTCGCGCTGCTCGGCTCGCGCTGCACCTATCGGCAGACGCTACACATATCGGTGTAGCGTCTGCCGATCTCTGTAGCGCACGACTTCACTGGCGCAAAGAGGTATGCCAGCCCTACTTCCGTGCGGCAAGGTGCTTCGGCCGGCGCAGCACCAGCACCGCGGCGACGCCGAGCAGGATGACGGCTGCGGGCAGCAGCATGGTCTGCGCCATGGCATCCGCGAACGGGCCGGCGACGGCATCGGGCATCTTCCCTCCGCCGAAGCCGGTCGCATCCGCGGCCCCCGGAAGGTTCGCCTCCAGGCGGTTCTGCATGAACGCCGCGATCGCCGCAGAGCCGAGGACGGAGCCCACCGTGCGCATCGTGTTGTAGATGCCCGACCCGGCGCCCGCCTGACGCGGCGGCAGATCGCGAGTCGCTGTCGTGGCGAGCGGACCCCACATCCCGGCGTTGCCGAATCCGAGGATGGCGGAAGGGATCAGCACCCAGCCGATCGGGATCTCGGTGTTCATCATCACGGCGAACAGGAAGAGCGAGGTCGAGACCAGCAGCAGCCCCGGCACCAGCATGAGGCGCGGATCGATCCGGTCGAGAAGCTTGCCGGCGAACGGCGAGATGATCCCGGCGGCGAGCGCCATCGGGATCAGCAGCAGCGCCGACTCGGTCGGGGTGAGGCCGCGCGCGAGCTGCAGGAAGAACATCAGTGGCAGGCCCTGGGCCGTCACGGTGAATCCGACGATCGCGATCGTGATGTTCGACCACGCGAAGTTGCGGTTGCGGAACAGCTCCAGCGGAACGAGCGGCTCGTTCTTCGTGCGCGACTGGTACCAGAGGAAGAGCACGAGCACGACGACTCCGGTGATGATCAGGCTGAGCACCGAGATCGGACCCCAGATCACACCCCAGTCGTACGCCTCTGCTTCTTGCAGACCGAAGACGATCAGGAACAGGGCGATCGCGCTGAGGAACACGCCCGGCACGTCGAAGCGGTGCTTGTGCGTCTGCAGCTTCGGCACGAGGACGCACGCGAGGATGAACCCGATCACGCCGACCGGCAGGTTGATGAAGAAGATCCATTCCCAGCCGAGGCCGTCGACGAGGAATCCGCCCGCGAGCGGACCGACGAGCATGGCGACGCCGGATGCTGCGCCCCACAGCCCCATCGCCGCGCCCCGGCGCTCGGGCGGGAAGGTACGTGTGATGACCGCCATGGTCTGCGGCGTCAGCAGCGCTGCACCGAGGCCCTGCACGGCGCGTGCCCAGATCAGCCCGTCGAGCGTCGTGGACAGTCCGCACCACAGCGAAGCGAGCGTGAACACCGCGAGACCGATGAGGTAGATGTTCTTCGGCCCGAAGCGGTCACCGAGGCGCCCGGTGATCAGCAGCGGCACGGCGTACGCGAGCAGATACGCGCTCGTGACCCAGACGACCCGGTCGAGGTTGTTGGAGGTCGGATCGAGCGCCTCCTTGATCGCAGGGTTCGCGACACCGACGATGGTCGTGTCGACGAGGATCATGAAGAAACCGATGACCATGGCCCACAGTGCCGGCCACGGGCTGCGCGGGCGATGCCCCGTGGCGTACGTTCCGGTCGAGGGCCCGGAGGATGCCGATGAGTCAGTCACCCGGCAACGGTACACCCGTGCGCCGACGTCGTCGGCGTCCGGGAACCGCTCGCGTCACTGCGCCGCGCGACGCGCTTCATCCAGGTACGCGTAGGCGGTCACACGCGAGATTCCGAGGCGCATGGCGATCGTCTCGACCGACTTGCGCATCTGCGTGGCACCGCGCTCGTCGAGCCGCTCGAGCACGCCGATCTTGTCGTCGCGCGTCATCTGGTTGACCGGCCGGCCCACCTCCCGAATGGCCTCGCTGATCATCGAATCCATCACCGAGACGAGGTCTCGGCCGAAGTACTCGTCGGGGGAGGCGTCCGCCGTGCCGTCCTGCGCAGGCAGCAGCGCATCCAGGAGGGACCGCGCCTGTTGCACGGCGCTGAGGTCGATGTTGATGCACAACGCGGCGATGATGTCGCCGGCCCTGTTGCGGAAGTACACGCTCGAGCAGCGCAGTTCGCGCCCGTCGTCCGTGAAACCGCGATAGCCGAACGCGTCGTGATCCTCTTGCCGATTGCGCTGGACGCTCAGTCCGAGGCTGGTGGAGGGGCCGCCGACCTCGCGTCCGGTGACGTGGCCGTTCTCGATCGCGGCGATCGTGTGGCGGAGGTCGACGTCGGCGCCGTCGAGATTGTGCAGCACGACTTCGCAGGACGGCCCACCGGCCGCGGCGATGGCCCGCATGACGGGGCGGAAGGTCTCGAGCACCTCGGCCGCGCCTTCGAATGTGTCGTGCGTCTGAACTCCCATGGTCACCACTCTGTACCCCCGAACGCGATCTGAACTAAATGTATCTCATCTAGACAATGTGTTCGAGCTACGCTAACTTGTCTCAAGCTGACCAACCCTGACGAGTAAGGAAGCTCTCATGACCCGAGCGGGCGCCCCCAGCGGACTCTCCCCCAAGCAGAAGCGCACCATCGCCGGTGGTTCCATCGGCACGCTGATGGAGTACTACGACTACTACCTGTACGGGCTGGCGTCGGCGGCGGTGTTCCCGGCGGTGTTCTTCTCGAGCAATGACCCGGTCATCGCGCAGCTCTCCTCGTTCGCCACCTTCGCCGTCGGATTCCTGCTGCGTCCGGTCGGCGGCATCATCTGGGGCATCGTCGGCGATCGCGTCGGACGCAAGGCCGTACTGATGATCACCGTGGTCGGCATGGGCATCGCGACGACGGCGATCGGCCTGATCCCGCCGGACTACCTGATCGGCGCGACGGCCCCGATACTCCTCATCGTGTTCCGCATGTTCCAGGGCTTCTTCGTCGGCGGCGAGATGGGCGGAGCGGCGACCATGGTCGTCGAGAACGCGCCGATCGGCAAGAAGGGGATGTACGGCGCATTCCTCATCAGCGGTGCGGGCATCGCCAACGTCGTCTCCGGCGGATTCATGGCCGCCCTGGGTCTCGGCGAGGGGTCCTGGTTCATCGAGTGGGGCTGGCGCATCCCCTTCGTGTTCTCCTTGGTGCTCGCGATCGTGGCGATCATCCTGCGGCACAGGTTGGAAGAATCCGACGAGTTCGTCGAGACGCAGAATCTGCAGATCGCCGCGGCCGGCAAGAAGGCGAACCCGCTGGTCGAGGTGTTCCGTCACCCGAAGAACGCGATCATGGGAATCCTCATCGGCCTCCCCCAGTCGATCGCCGGCTACGTCGTGCTCACGTACGGCCTCAGCTTCATGGTCTCGAACCAGAGCCTGCCCGCCTGGATGGGCTTCGCCGGCACGATGATCGTCGGGCTGCTGCAGGTCGTCGTCGCCCCGCTCTGGGGAGCGATCTCGGACCGCATCGGCAGGCGCACCGTCTACATCATCGGATGCCTCGGCTTCGCCGCCATGGTCTATCCCACCTTCATGCTGTTCAGCACCGGCAACATGTGGCTGATCTGGCTAGGTCAGATCCTCGGTTTCGTGGTGTTCGGTGTGGCCATGCAGGCGACGCTGTCGACGATGCTGGTCGAGATGTTCGACGCGGAGGCACGCACCACAGGGGTGAACATCGGGTACCAGTTCTCCAACACTCTCGGCGGCGGCTTCGCACCGCTGATCTGCACAGCGCTGGTCGCGGCCGCAGGGGGAGCCTTCTGGCCGGTCGTCGTCTACTCGGCGGTGATCGCCGTCGTCGGCGTGATCGCCACGCTCGCAGCATCCATCCGTCCCGACCGGGAGGATGCCGGACGTCTGCACGTGCTCGCCGCGACGCAGAACATCCCCACCGTCAAGGCGGGAGCCGTCTCGCGGTGAAAGGGCGATCATGACCGATGATCTCTCCGGCCGCATCGTCCTGCGCGGCGGCACGGTGGTCGACGCGAACGGCGAACGCCGCGCCGACGTCGCCGTGCAGGGCGCGAAGATCACCGAGGTCGGCACGGTGGCGCCCGAGGAGGGCGACACCGTCGTCGACTGCGCCGGCCGGTTCGTCATGCCGGGGTTCATCGACGCCCATTCGCACGTCGACGGCCTGCTGGGCGACGAGGACGTGCAGCGGGCGCTGCTGCGCCAGGGCGTGACGTCGGTGATCGTCGGGCAGGACGGCGTCTCGTACGCACCCGGCGACGGCGCATACGCCGGCGAGTACTTCGCCGCCGTCAACGGCCCTCATCCCCACTACACGGGTGGCGGAGTCGCGGGGTATCTCGCCTCGGCCGACGGCACCTCGCGGGTGAACGCCGCCTACCTCGTGCCGGCCGGCACCGTGCGGTTCGAGGTGTGCGGGCGCTCGCAGGATCCGGCGGATGACGAGCGGCTGGAGGCGATGTCCGCACTCGTGCGCGAGGGCATGGCCGAGGGAGCGGTGGGCCTGTCGACGGGCCTCGACTACGTCCCCGGCATCTTCCAGGGCGTCGATGAGATCGCCGCGCTCTGCGCCCCCGTCGCCTCGGCCGGCGGCGTCTACGTCAGTCACATGCGCGGCGGGTACGAGGCGAACTCCGCCGCAGGAATCGACGAGATCGCCGCGATCTCACGCGGAGCCGAGGCACTGACAGGTGCCGCGCTGCGCGTGCACGTCTCGCACTTCCACGCCGAAGCCGACGTCGTGCTCGCCCAGCTGGACGAGCTCGCCGCCGCCGGCATCGATGCGACGTTCGACGCGTACCCCTACATCCGCGGCTGCAGCCTGATGAGCATGCCGCTGCTGCCGCCCGAACTCTCCGCACGACCCGTCGACGAGGTGCTCAGAGCGCTCGAGGACCGAGCGGAACGCGAACGGCTGCGGCGCGAGTGGTTCCCCCGTGTCGGTCAGAACCCGAGCCTCGGGCCCGACTGGCCGCACATGATCTCGCTCTCGCACCTGTCGGCGCCGGAGCTGTCCTGGGCCCACGGGCTCACGCTCGCTCAGGCGTCCGAGCGCTCCGGCCTCGACGTCATCGACTTCGTGCTCGACACGCTCCTGGCGTGCCGGCTGCAGGCGAACGTCATCATGGCCGTGCGGTACGAGCGACCCACCACCGAGCTGGCCCGCATCTTCTCCCATCCGGGTCACATCGGCGGATCAGACGGGATCTTCATCGGCGCTCATCCGCATCCGCGTGCACGCGGTTCGTTCGCACGCTTCCTTCGCGAGTTCGTGCGCGAGACCGCGACCTGGTCGTGGGCGGATGCCGTGCAGCACCTGTCCGCCGCACCCGCCGCACGTTTCGGGCTGGGGCGACGCGGCGAGATCGCGCGCGGAGCGGTGGCCGATCTGATCGTCGTGCAGCCGGATGCCGTCGCCGACACCGCCACGTACGAACAGCCGCTGAGCGAATCCGTCGGCATCGACGATGTCCTCGTGGCCGGCGTCCCCGTCCTGGCTGCGGGCGAACTGGTCGCCGCGGCATCCGATCGACAGCTTCCCGGGCGCGGACTGCGCCGGGCCGGACCAGACCACCACCCATCCAGAGAACGGAGCGACACATGAGCAAGACCGCTGTCCAGACCACCAACGCCCCCCAGCCGGCGGGCCCCTACAGCCAGGGGATCATCGCGAACGGCTTCTTATACACAGCGGGCTTCGGACCGCAGGACCCTGCCACCGGAGAAGTCGCCGACTCGGTGTCCGAGCAGACGCGCCAGGTGCTGCGCAACATCGGCTCAGTGCTCGCCGAGCGCGGACTCACGCTCGATGACAGTGTGAAGGTCACCGTGCACCTCGCCGATCTCGCCGACTTCGCCGAGTTCAACGAGGCGTATCAGGAGTTCTTCACCACGCCGTACCCGGTTCGCACGACCGTCGGGTCGCAGCTGGCGAACATCCTCGTCGAGATCGATGTGGTCGCGGCCGTCCGCCAGTCCTAGCGGCTCGCGGCGGGGACCGGGCGTCCTTTCCCCGGTCGCCGCCGCGGTTCTGCACGAACACGACCAACCGGGATAATGGGCGGATGAGCGATGCACTGAACATCCCCGGCTGGCGTCACCTCTACTCCGGGAAGGTCCGCGATCTCTATGCATCCCAGGACCCCGCCGACACCCGCATCCTCGTCGTCGCGAGCGACCGCGTCAGCGCCTTCGACTACGTGCTCTCCCCCGGTATTCCCGAGAAGGGCGCCCTGCTGACCACGCTCAGCCGATGGTGGTTCGCGCAGCTCGACTTCCCGAATCACCTCGTCGACGGTGAGATCCCGGATGCCGTCGCCGACCGCGCCATGCTCGCGCAGTCGCTGGAGATGCTGCCGATCGAGTGCGTGGTGCGCGGTTACATCACCGGCACCGGATGGGCCGAGTACCAGCAGAGCGGGACCGTTTGCGGCATCCCGCTGCCCTCGGGACTCGAGAACGGCGACCGCCTCCCCGAGCCACTGTTCACGCCGGCGTACAAGGCGCCGATGGGCGAGCACGACGAGAACATCACCTTCGAGCGCGTCGTCGAGGTGGTGGGCGCGGAGCGCGCGGCCGAGCTGCGTGACGCCTCGCTCGCGATCTACGCGAAGGCTGCGGTCATCGCCGAACAGCACGGACTGATCCTCGCCGACACCAAGTTCGAGTTCGGGACGGATGCCGACGGCACGCTGCGTCTGGCTGACGAGGTGCTCACGAGCGATTCGTCACGCTACTGGGATGCCGCGACATGGGAGTCCGGATCGACCCCGGCCGCGCGCATGGCGAGCTTCGACAAGCAGATCGTCCGCGACTGGCTGGCATCGAACTGGGACAAGCAGGGCGAACCGCCCGCTCTGCCGGACGAGATCGTCGAGCGCACGGCCGACCGGTATCGCGAGCTCATCACACGCCTCACCGCGTAGTCCAGGGGAGCCGCGTCGCGCACGGCGCGCGTCGACGACTCGATAGTGTTTCTCCAGCATCCCCCCGATTCCCTCACCCCGATTTCCGAGGAGCCCTCATGCCCGTGTGGAAGATCCATGGCAATGGTCACACCGTCGCCCCCGGCGAGGTCGTGCGTCCAGAGGAGCGCCTGAACTGGCCCGCCACCTTCGCGATCGGTGCGCAGCACGTCGTCGCGATGTTCGGTGCGACCTTCCTGGTGCCGATCATCACCGGCTTCCCGGTGTCGACGACCCTGCTGTTCTCGGGCCTCGGCACTCTGCTCTTCCTGCTCCTCACACGCAACCGGCTGCCCAGCTATCTGGGTTCGTCGTTCGCGTTCCTCGCCCCGATCACCGCTCTCAACGGCGGCAACGCCCTCGAGACGCCCGAGCAGATCGCCCAGGCGCTCGTCGGCGTGCTCGTGGTCGGCGTGCTGCTCGCCGGCATCGGATTCCTGGTGCAGGCGGTCGGCAGCGGCTGGATCGACAAGCTCATGCCGCCGGTCGTCGCGGGCTCCATCGTCGCGCTGATCGGCTTCAACCTCGCCCCCGCCGCGTGGAACAACTTCACGCTGCAGCCCGAGCTCGCCTCGGTGACACTGATCGCGGTGGTGCTGTTCAGCGTGCTGTTCCGCGGCTTCCTCGGCCGCATCTCGATCTTCCTCGGTGTGATCGTCGGCTACATCGTCGCCGCTTTCACCGGTCAGGTCGACTTCGCCCCGATCGCGGATGCCGCGTGGATCGGCCTGCCCGAGTTCCACCTGGCCGCCGTCGCAGATCCCGGCGCCTGGACGATCGTGCCGATGTTCCTCCCCGTCGTGCTCGTGCTCATCGCCGAGAACGTCGGTCACGTGCGCGGCGTCGCCACCATGACGAACGACCCGTCGATCAACAAGCACACCGGGCGCGCCCTGGTCGCCGACGGTCTCGCCACCACGCTCGCCGGCGGATTCGGCGGCTCGGCCACCACGACCTACGGCGAGAACATCGGCGTGATGGCGGCGACCCGCGTCTACTCCACCGCCGCCTACTGGGTGGCCGGCTTCGCCGCGATCCTGCTCGCCTTCTCGCCGAAGATCGGCGTGATCTTCAACACCATCCCACCCGGAGTGCTCGGCGGCGTGACCACCGCGCTCTACGGACTCATCGGCGTCATCGGCATCAAGATCTGGGTCGACAACCGCGTGGACTTCTCCCGCCCGGTGAACCAGTACACCGTCGCGATCTCGTTCGTCATCGCGGTCGGCGGGTTCGCGATGCAGTGGGGCGCCTTCCAGCTCGGCGCCATCGTGATCGGCACGGTCGCGGCGCTGCTGGTGTACCACGTCGGCAATGCGATCGCCCGTGCCCGCAAGACCGGAGCGGATGACGGCGGGCCCATCCCCGCCGTCGGCCCGCTGGGCGGCGACCCGGAGTAGGTGCTTCCGCGCGTCACGCCTGTCGGAGGCTGTCACGCCTGTCGGAGGTTTTCACCGAATCTCTCCGACGTGCGTGACAACCTCCGGAGTGCGTAACCCCGCCGCGGACCGCAAGCTCGGACGCCGCGACTCAGCCGATACGGCCGATCGCTGCATCCGCGGCGACGAGGTCGCCCACCGCAGCAGCCTGAACCAGTACCCCGGGGCGGTGCGCCGTGACCTGAGTCTCCATCTTCATCGCGTCCAGCACAGCGACGGCATCCCCTGCCTCCACCGAGGTGCCATCATCCACGAGCCAGCGCACCAGCGTTCCGGGTGCTGGCGCCCGCAGCTCAGCGGGGTCAGCGGCTGCCGCAGCATCCGCCTGCACGGCCCCGCCGGCGAATCCCTGCAGCAGTGCGGCCGGAACCCCGAGCATCACGCGACGCCCGTCGATCTCGACGGGGAAGCGCTGCAGCACAGCATCCTCGACGGGCGCCGGTCGCAGCTGCGGCTCCAACCGCGGCAGCAGGGTGCTCTCGATCCACTGGGTGTGCACGGCGAACGTCGCGGTCTGGAACTCCGGCTCATCGACGGCCAGGCGATCGAACGGGATGACGGTGGCAGGCCCCTCGACCGACAGCTCACGCAGGGCGCGGCGCGCGCGCACCAGCGCAGCATCCCGGTCGTCCGCATGCACGATGAGCTTCGCGATCATCGAATCGAACGCCGACTGCACGGCATCCCCCGCTTCGATCCCGCTGTCCCACCGCACGCCCGGTCCGCCGGGAATCCGCAGCGTCTCGACCGTCCCTGGGCTCGGCAGGAAGCCGCGCCCCGGATCCTCCGCATTGATCCGGAACTCGAACGAATGCCCCTGCGGCTCGGGTGTGTCGGTGAAGGACGGCCCGTCCCCGAACGCGATCCGGAACTGCTCCGCCACCAGGTCGACGCCCGTGACCTCCTCGGTGACAGGATGCTCGACCTGCAGCCGAGTGTTCACCTCGAGGAAGGAGATCGTGCCGTCCGCGGCGAGCAGGAACTCGACGGTTCCCGCGCCGCGGTACGCGACCTCGGCGCATATCCGGCGCGCGGCGTCGTGGATCTCGGAACGCTGCTCAGCTGTCAGGCCAGGAGCCGGAGCCTCTTCGATCAGCTTCTGATTGCGGCGCTGCATCGAGCAGTCGCGATCGCCGACCACGACGATCTCGCCGCGCCCGTCGCCGAGCACCTGCACCTCGATGTGCCGCGGACTCTCGAGGAACCGCTCCACGAAGCACTCCCCCCGCCCGAACGCCACGATCGCCTCACGGGTGGCGGCGTCGAACGCCTCCGCGACCTCGGACAGTTCGCGCACGACCTTCAGCCCTCGCCCACCGCCTCCGAACGCCGCCTTGATCGCGATCGGCAACCCGTGCTCCTCCGCGAATGCGACGGCTTCGGCCGGCCCGGCGAGCGGCTGATCCGTACCCGCCGCGAGAGGCGCGCTCACCTTCTGCGCGATCCGTCGTGCGGTCATCTTGTCGCCGAGCGCGTCGATGCTCTCGGGCGCAGGGCCGATCCAGACGAGTCCTGCGCCTTCGACCGCGCGGGCGAACTCCGCGCTCTCCGAGAGGAACCCGTAGCCGGGGTGCACGGCATCCGCCCCGCTGTCGGCGGCAGCGCGCAGCAGCGCGGCGATCGAGAGATACGTCTCGGCGGCGCTCGTGCCGCCCAGTCCCACCGCCTCATCGGCCAGGCGCACGTGCAGCGCATCGGCATCCTGATCGGCGTACACGGCGACCGAGCCGTACCCGGCCTCGGCGCATGCGCGGATCACGCGCACCGCGATCTCGCCGCGATTGGCGATCAGCACCTTCTTCATGACAGTCCTTCTTCGATGCGGGGGATTCGGAAACGGATGCGCGCCCCCGGCGGCAGCTGGGCGGCGAGATCCAGACAGCGATCGGTCAGGGCACCGATGATCGGGTAGCCGCCGGTGAGCGGATGATCCGGCAGGAACAGCACCGGCTGCCCGTCGGGCGGCACCTGGATCGCACCGGTCACGGCGCCCTCACTGGGCAGTTCGCCCTGCGTCGCGCGAGCCAGAGGCACTTCGCTCTGCAACCGGATGCCGACCCGATCGGACCGCGGCGTGACCAGCCACTCCTGTGTCGTCAGAGTGTCGAGAGCTGATGCCGTGAACCAGTCGTCACGCGGACCCAGCGTGATGTCGAGCTCGACGAGATCGCCGGATGCCGGCAGCTCGCGCTGCGTGGCGACGGGATCGACCGCGTACCGTGCGGCATCTCCGATGGCGACGAGATCACCGGCGGCCAGCGGGTCAGGACCGAGGCCAGCGAGCGTGTCGCTGGCTCGGCTGCCGAGAGCGGATGCTGCGTCGACACCGCCACGGACACCGACCACGTAGCGCAGTCCACGGTCGGGATGGCCGAGCTGAAGCTCGTCGCCGTCGACGGAGGCGAAGGGCGCACCGTGCGGGATGCTGCGGGTGAGGCCGTCGGCATCCGTCAGGGTGAGCTCGCCGATCGCGCCGGTCACAACCGCGACGCCGTCACCGCGGAATCGCAGCACCGCTCCGCCGACGCTCTCGAGCACCGCGGCATCCGATGCGTTGCCCACTGCACGGTTGGCGTCGCGCAGTGCCGTGCGGTCGGCGGCCCCGGATGCCGAGACTCCGAGCGCCGCGTGGCCGGGCCGACCGGCATCCTGCACCAGCAACTGCAGGGAGGGACGCACCACTTCCACGCTGCCGCCGCGGGGAAAACCCAGACCGACTGGCGTGTCCTCGGCGTGGCGATGGGCGACACTCCGACGACTCGCCGGCTCGTCTCCGTTTTCCGGCAGTGGAGAGTCAGGAAGTGGCGGAGAGTCCGGGAGGACAACCGACTCCCGACCAGCGCGTTCGAACCTCACCAGCGCCCCCGGCGACAGCAGCGCGGGCGGGTCGCGGTCGATGTCCCACATCACGGTATCCGTGTGGCCGATCAGCTGCCAGCCGCCGGGGCTCTCGCGCGGATAGACGCCCGTGAACGCTCCGGCGAGCGCGACCGATCCGGCCGGCACGCGGGTGCGCGGCGACGAACGACGCGGTACGTCGAACAGCGGATCCCCGCTCACCACGTATCCGAACCCGGGCGCGAAGCCCGAGAACGCGACCTGCCAGTCGGCCGCGAGATGCCGGTTCACGAGTTCCTCGGACGACACCCCCAGCAGCGACGCGGCTTCCGTCAGATCCTCGCCGTCGTAATGCACCGGCACCGTGACCTCGCGCGTGTGCGGCACGTGCGCGGCGTCCACCTGCGTCGCCGAGAGCACCTCGGCGAGCGCGGCAGCTGTCGTGCGCAGCGGATCGAACCGCACGAGCACCGTGCGCGCCCCGGGGATGCGCTCGACGATCCCGGGCACGCCTTCCCAGGCCAGGTTCAGCCGCATGGCTTCGTCGAGGTCGACCGCCTCGACGAGCAGAGTGCGGTCGGATGCTGTGAGGATGCGCATCAGACGATGTACTCCGCATCCGGCACGTCGGTGATGAACATGTAGCCGGGTGCATGCGTGACCGCGAACGGCGGCTTCGACGCCATGATCGCCGCCTGCGGAGTGACGCCGCAGGCCCAGAACACCGGGATCTCGCCCTCGCGCACCTCTGGAGCATCGCCGAAGTCGGGATGGGAGAGATCGGCGATGCCGAGCGATGTCGGGTCGCCGACGTGCACAGGGGCGCCGTGCACCGCCGGAGTCCGTCCCGAGATCTGCACGGCATCCGCCACCCGCCCCGCGGGGATCGGCCGCATCGAGACGACCATCTCGCCGCGCAGGCGCCCGGCTGGGACGCAGTCGACGTTCGTGCGGTACATCGGCACGTTGCGTCCGAGCTCCTGGTGGCGGATCGGGATGCCGGCATCCACGAGTCCCGTCTCGAACGTGAAGCTGCATCCGATCAGGAAGGCGACCAGGTCCGGATGCTCATCCCACGCCTCCGTCGCATCGCTCACCTCCGAGGTCAGTTCGCCATCGCGCCAGATCCGGTACCGGCCGATGTCGGTGCGTATGTCGCTGCCTGGTGCCAGGATCGATTCCACCTGTCCCTGCTCGATGACCTCGAGCACCGGGCACGGCTTCGGATTGCGCTGGGCGTAGAGCAGCGTCTCGAAGGCCCAGTCCGCCGGCACGGCGATGAGGTTCGCCTGCGTGAGCCCCGCGGCGACACCGCTGGTCGGCACGGCCTGCCCCGAACGGTACGAAGAACGCGCAGCCCGGGCGGCGGCGAGCTGATCAGAGGTCGCGAGCACAGCCATCTCAGACCCCGGCGAACGGTGCGATCGCGATGCCCGCTGCCTGCAGCATCCGCTTCGTCTCCGCCGCCATCGCGATGGAACCGGGGCTGTCGCCGTGCACGCAGATCGACTGGGCCTCGACGCGCACGTCCGATCCGTCGACCGCCTCGATCACGCCGTCCGATGCGAGCCGCACCATGCGCTCGGCGACTGCGGCAGGGTCGTGCAGCACGGCACCCTCCTGGGTGCGCGACACGAGCTGCCCGTCAGGCATGTACGCCCGATCGGCGAAGGCCTCGGCGGCGACCGCGAGGCCGGCCTTCGACGCGACATCCAGCACGACGCCGCCCGCGAGGCCGAGCAGCACGAGGCGCGGATCGATCGCCCTGATCGCCGCGACCACGTCGGCGGACTGCCGATCATCGCGGGCGATCGTGTTGTACAGCGCACCGTGCGGCTTGACGTACGAGACGGTACCGCCGACTGAAGACGCCAGGCCGATGAGCGCGCCGAGCTGGTACTCGACATGCGCCTGCAGCGTGGCCGAGTCGATCTCGACGTTCGTGCGGCCGAAGTTCTCGTAGTCGCGATAGCCGGGGTGGGCGCCGATCACGACGCCGCCCCGCACCGCGGCCGCCAGAGTGTCGCGGATGCCCTCGGGGCTGCCCGCGTGGAACCCGCAGGAGACGTTCGCGCTCGTGACGATCTCGAGCATCGCGACGTCGTCGCTGACGATGCGGTCGGGGACGTTCTCGCCGAGGTCGGAGTTCAGGTCGATGGTCGGCCCACCATTCACAGGCATGGTCACGCTCCGATTCCGAGGAAGGCGAAGATGGGTCCGACCGAGACGATGCCCATGTACCAGGTGAGCAGCGTCACCAGCGTGCCGGCGATGAGCAGCACCAGCGGGTACTTCTTCGTGCCGAGCAGGTCGCGGCGGAACCATCCGATGTACATGAACACCGTAAGGCCGATCGGCAGGATGAGTCCGTTGAAGCCGCCGACGAACACCAGGATCGCGGCCGGTGCGGTGCCGATCGACAGGTACACGATCAGCGACACGACGATGAACGCCACGGTCGCGATCTGCAGCGACCAGCCGCCGAGGAAGCGCTTGTGGAACGACGACAGGAACGTCGCCGACGTGTACGCGGCGCCGATCACCGAGCTGAGAGCGGCGGCCCAGAAGATCGCACCGAAGATGCGCAGGCCCGCATCACCGAGCACTGAGCCGAAGGCCTGGCCGGCGGGGTTGGCGGCCTGGCTGGACAGATCGAGGGCGACACCGGAAGCCACGACACCGAGGATCGCGAGGAACAGCACGTAGCGCATGATGCCGGTGATCAGGATGCCGTTGGCCGCTGCCCGCATGACGGGGCCCGCGTACTCGGGGCCGGTGTGGCCTGAGGCGAGGTAGCGGTGCGCACCGGAGTAGGTGATGTAGCCGCCGACGGTGCCGCCGACGATCGTGGTGATGGTGGCGAAGTTCAGCTCGTCAGGGACGAATGTCTGACGCAGCGCGTCGCCGATCGGCGGCTGCGCGATGATCGCGACGACGACGGTCATCGCGATCATGCCGATGCCGAGGACGACCAACACGATGTCCATCACCTTGCCGGCCTTCTTGATCAGGAAGATCACGATCGCCAGCGCCGCGGTGAGCAGTCCGCCCACCTTCGGGTCGATGCCGAGCAGGGCGTTCAGGCCCAGGCCGCCACCGGCGATGTTGCCGATGTTGAAGGCGAGACCACCGATCACGACGAGGATCGCGATCACATGTCCGGAGAAGGGGATGGCCGAGTTCGCGAGCTCGCCGGCCCGCTTGCCGGAAGAGGTGATCATGCGCCAGACGTTGAGCTGCACGGCGATGTCGATCAGCACCGAGACGAGGATGGCGAACGCGAAGGCCGCGCCCATCGATGCGGTGAAGGTGGCGGTCTGCGTGATGAATCCAGGGCCGATGGCGCTGGTGGCCATCAGGAAGATCGCACCGATGACGGCGCTGCGTCCGACGCGCTTCTTCACTGCGGCGAGTTTCGCGGCGGTCTCGGGGTCGGTCTGGGCGTCGATCGGGGACTGCTCGGACATGAAGGGATTCCCATCGTCTTCGGCGGGTGTCGGGTGACACCGAGTGTAGAACGGATTGACCATGATTGTTCAACAATTTTGTTTCCGGGATGCTACAGCGAGGGCTCACCCGCTTAACATGAAGGCGTGAACCATCAGGGAGCGCTGGCCGATGAGCTGCGGCAGAGGATCATCGACGGCGACTTCGCACCGGGCGCCCGCCTGTCTGAGGCGGCTCTGGCCGAGCGGTTCGAGGTCTCGCGCAACACCCTCCGGGAGGCGTTCCGCGTACTGGCCGAGCAGGGCCTCATCGAGCACGTGCCGCACCGAGGCGTCTCGGTGGCGGCGCCGTCGATCGCCGATGTCATCGACATCTACCGGGCGCGCCGCGTGATCGAGTGCTCCGCGCTTCGCCAGTCGGAGCCGGAGCATCCGGCAGTGCAGTTGATGCGCGCCGCGCTCGCCGAAGCCGAGAAGCACCTGCCGAGGGAGGAATGGCACCGGGTCGGCAGCGCGAACATGGCCTTCCACGATGCGATCGTCGCGCTCGCCGACAGTCCGCGACTCGCGCGAACGTACCGCGACGTCGCGGCAGAACTCCGCCTGGTGTTCCTCGAGATCGACGATCCCCGTGCCCTGCACGAGCCCTTCGTGCGCAAGAACCGCATCGTGCTCAAGACGCTGCTGGAAGAGGGCCCGCATGCGGCGGCTGACGCGCTGGAGACCTACCTGATCTCTTCGGAGCGCACCGTGCTCGGCGCGTTCGCGCGCATGGGACGCGGGTAGACGGAATACTTCCCGGCCGATGCCGGTTTGCATTGACATGAATGAAAAACTTGCCGCGGCAACTTCTATGGGTGCCGTCACCCTGCTGGTCGCCGATCTCGACGCGATGACGGCGTTCTACCGCGACGTCGTCACGCTGCAGGTGCAGGATGCTGCCGGTCATGCCGTGACGCTCGGTCGAGCCGGTACACCGCTCGTGATCCTCCGCCACGAGCCGGCGCTGCGGCACGCGAGTCCCGGTTCGGCCGGGCTCTTCCACACGGCGATCGTGTTCGAGTCGCAGGCAGCACTGGCGGGAGCTCTGTTCTCGGTCGCGCAGCACGCGCCGCAGACGTTCACCGGCAGCGCCGACCACCTCGTGAGCCAGGCGTTCTACCTCACCGATCCGGAGGGCAACGGCATCGAGCTGTACTGGGATCGCGACCGCTCCGACTGGTCGTGGACGCACGGGCAGATCGAGATGGCGACCCTCTACCTCGACCCGAACGCGTTCCTGCAGGAGCACCTGGGCGAGGAGCCGACCGGAGACACGGCGGCGCAGATCGGCCACGTGCACCTCTCGGTCGGCGATGTCGACACTGCGCGGGAGTTCTATGTGAACCGGCTCGGCTTCGATGCCACGGCATCCCTCGGCGGCCAGGCGCTGTTCGTCAGCGCCGGCGGATACCACCACCACATGGCGATGAATGTCTGGAACTCCCGTGGAGCGGGTCCGCGGATGCCGGCGCTCGGCCTCGGTCAGGTCGACCTGCTGCTTCCCGACGTCGACGCACTTGGTGCATTGAACGAACGACTCAGGCACTTCGGCACCGAAGTCCGCGACGACGGCCGGACCCTGGCATTCGAGGATCCGTGGAACAACACCCTCAAGGCTGAATTCTCGGTCTGAGGATCGCCGGCACCGCCGCTGCCGAGCGGCTTCATCGTCCGCCCGCATTCATCAGCCGGCTGCGCACGGAGGGGATCAGTCGCCGGCTGACGGGCAACTCGACTTCCTGGAGCCCCACCACCGGCACCGGGCCGGTGAGGCGGAGTTCGGTGACCGCCTCCGCCTGCACGAGATAGGACCGATGGATGCGCACGAACCCCGCCGCCGACCATCGCTCCTCGAGCTCCGAGATCGGGATGCGAACGAGATGACTGGCGCCCGATTCGGTCCACATCCGCGAGTAGTCCCCCTCTGCCCTCACCCAGCGCACGTCGCCGCGCCGGACAAGCCGCACCGACCGCCCGGTCGACACGGGCACGGTCTCCACTTCCACGCTTTCAGGCGCGTCGCCGACGCTACGGTCGTCGAGCAACCTGTCGACCGCACGTCGCAGTCGCTCAGGGCGAACCGGCTTGAGTACGTAGTCGAGAGCATGCACGTCGAACGCCTCGAGCGCACCCGCCTCGTCGGCAGTGACGAAAACGACCGATGGTCGCTGCGCGAACCGATCGAGAGCTCGCGCGAGATCGAACCCGTCCACACCCGGCATGTGTATATCGAGGAAGACGGCATCCACCGCCTCGATCGAGAGGGTACGAAGGGCGTCTGCTCCGCTGGAGACCGCGTGGATCGCACCGATCCTGGCATCCGCCTCGAGCAGCGCCACGAGCTCGGCCAGAGCGGGCGGCTCGTCATCGGCGACGAGCACATCGAAGATCATGGGGCGTCCGTCTCCTGCAGCGGTTGCGACTTCGGGACCATGGTATAGGCGTCGGGAATCGTCTCGAGGATGAGAGCGCCGTCGCGCGAGAGCCACGAACCACCGCGTCGGCGGCACGCGGGAAGAACGGCCGGCGCATCCGTCGAGCGGACGCACCGGCCGTGACTAGACGATCAGGCCATCTGTTCGGACAGCTTCCATGCAGCGTCGACGAACCGGTCGACGTCTTCCTGCTGATGGAACAGATGAGTCGACACTCGCACCGGAACATGCAGCGTCGCGTCCCCGATGACCGGCACAGAGGTGGTCCGGACTTCGATCCCGTGCTCGTCGAGCAGCCGCGCCACGAAATCGGCCGACTTCTGTGAGTTCTTCACATCGTCCGCATTCTGGAACGGGTTGAACCCGGTCAGCGCACAGGTGAGACGGCCATCGGACTTCGCGGAATAGAGCGCACCCGCTCCCCACCGCTCGACGACCTGCTCCTTGAGGTTGTCGGCCAGGCCGACGATGTGGTCCTGGATGTTCTGCCGCCCGATCTCGTCCCACACCTGGACTGCCGTCTGCACTCCGACATTCAACGCTTTGCTGCCGTTGCCGACGGACTGCAGATACTTGCCGATGTCCTGGCTCTCATCACGGCTGCGCAGATCCACCGAGCCGTCCGTCGGGTAGCCCGACGACACGATCGGCCAGAACTCGGGCAGGGGGTTCGGGTTCGCCGCGTTGACGCGGTTGCGGATGTAGAGGATGCCGGTGCCGCCGGGGCCGCACTGCCACTTCGCAGCGGATGCCGCGAGGAAATCGACTCCGAGCTCCCTGAAGTTGTAGTTCATCATTCCCGGGATGTGCGCCCCGTCGACGAGCGTCGGGATCCCGTGCTCCTGGGCGAGCACCGCCAGTTCCCTGATCGGCAGCATCGTGCCGGTGAGGTAGGTGGGGGCGGAGAACATGATCAGCTTGGTACGACTGGTGATACCGGCGCGGAACAGAGCGACGTAGTCCTCGGCGCTCTGCTGATCGCCGACCGGGAGCTGCACCCGGTTGATCACGACCCCCTGGCGATCGCGCAGCATCGCCATCGGGGTGTTGCCTCCGCCGTGCTCATGATTCGTCGTCAGGATCTCGTCGCCTTCGCGCAGGTCGAGTCCCAGCAGCGCCTTCGACATTCCGTCCGAAGTGTTATGGGTGATCACGATCTCGTCCGTGTCGACACCGTGCGCTGCGGCGATCGTCTGGCGCACATCCGCGAAGTCGCTGTAGGCCGCTTCGGCGTCCCGCGCCACCTGGCGGTGAACGGCGTCCACGATGTCGAGCACTTGGCGAGGGGGTGAACCGACGGTGCCGACGTTCATATAGAGGATCTTCTTGTCGAGCACGAACATCTTCTCGACCTTTTGCCAGAAGGCGGCGTCGTTCGCTGCCGGTACGACGGCAGCGGGGGTCAGGGCACTCGCGGGCGATGCGATGCCCAGAGTGCTGAGGCCCACGGCACCCGCCCCGGCGCCGAACAGCCTGAGGGCATTGCGTCGTGAGATTCCGGATCTCTGAAGCTCTTGCGTTTCCATGATTTCCTCTCCTATCGCACGGCGATCGCGCTGATCTCGACTTTTGCTCCCTGCGGCAGTGCGGCGACCTCGACGGTCGCCCGCGCGGGGGCGGCTTCGGTGCCGAAGTACTCGGCGTAGACGGAGTTGAACTCGGCGAAGTCGTCGATGTCCGACAGGTAGACGGTGGTGCTGACGACATCGTCGAGATCGAGCTTCCCCTCCTTCAGCACAGCTCTGACGTTCTGCACCGACAGAGCGGTCTGCTCCGCGATCGACTGGCTGTTGTCGATCGCGCCGACCTTCGGGTCGATGGGCAGCTGCCCTGAGACGAACACCATGTTGCCTGCGGCGATCCCCTGGGAATACGGACCGATCGCCGCAGGGGCATCGTCGGTGTGCAACACCTTCTTCGAGGAGCTGGAGGGGCTCTCCAGCGATGAGGGCCCCGCGTCGGCGACACCGCCCAAGAGGCTGGTCGTCACAAGGCTTGTGACGAGGACGGCTCCGGCGACGGACAGAACCATCGCCCGGGGGGAGGAAACGAATGTGAACAACTGACTCTCCTTCGAGTTCGTCGGCACGACGCGTTGCATGCTCTCGCGTGCGGCATCGCGTGCTGTCAAGCTAGGGACGGCGGTGTGCGACCGCGATGGTTTCCGGCGCAGCAGACACAGAAATGCGACGAGCGGCATCGGATCTGCGACGAACGGCTATCGGGTCGAAGGCCGAACTCGACGCCTGAGGCCAGATCCGAGCACGAAAGGTCGAGCGCGCCAAGGCCGTTCGTCTCGCGATCACCCGTGCCATGATGGGCCGGACCTTATTTCACTGTTGGGGGCGCCATGACGGACCGGGTACGACGTACGACGACCGCGGGAGCGGCGCTGCTGCTCGGAGCCCTCGTCCTCACCCCGGCCGTCGTCGCCGGCGCCGAGACTCCACCGGAACTCGAGCCGGGATACATCAGCGACGTCTCCGACGTCCTCGACGACGCAGACGAAGCGCGCCTCGAAGAGCGTCTCGGCGAGTTGGCGTCCGACGGAAGCCTCCCCGAGCTCTACGTCGTCCTGGTGCCCGACTTCGAGAACCCTTCCAATGCTCTGGCCTGGGCGGATGACACAGCGCAGCGCAACAATCTCGCGTCGGATCAGTACCTTCTCGCGATCGCCACCGACGGCCGCAGCCTCGCCATCTCGGCGGAGTACGGCGGCGACGGAGTCTCAGCCGGACCGCTCTCCGAATCCCGGGTGCTCGACATCGAGAACGGGCTCGGAGGGGGCTACCTCGCGGATGACGACTGGGCCGGCGGAATCGAGTACGTCGCCGACGAGTTCTCGGAGGTTCCGACGCCGTGGTGGGTATGGCTGCTGTGGGCGGCCGGACTCGTCCTGGTCATCTTCCTCATCACACGACTCGTCCTGTTCCTCAGGCGCCGTGCGCGGCTGGCCGCGGAGCTGCGAACGCTGGAGGGGCAGAAGAAGCGCGCGGCGCGTCAACTGGTCCAGACCGATGAAGCGGTGCGCACGAGTGAGCAGGAGCTCGGCTTCGTGACCGCGGAGTTCGGCGAGGAGACCACGATCGAGTACGCCGACGTCCTGGCGGCGTGCCGGTCCCGCCTGCAGGAGGCGTTCCAGCTTCTCGAGAAGCTGGAGGATGCCGATGAGGACACGACGCAGGAGACGCGGTCGTGGACAGACGCGATCATCGGTCTGTGCGAGCAGATCGACCGCGATCTCGAAGGACGCACGCGTGAGATGGCGTCGCTTCGGGCTCTGGCCGATGGAGCGGCGGACACCCTGACCCGACTGAAGTCGGAACGTGCCGACGCCGGAGCCTTCCAGAACGACGCGGCGGCCCGACTCACCACGCTCACTGCCGCGTTTCCGGCCGCGGATCTGGTCGGCGTGGTGGACAACCCGGAAGAGATCGGCCGCCGGCTGGGCGCCGCGGACCGCGAGCTCGATGCTCTGCAGAAGGCTGTGCAGGCGCGCAAGCCGCGGGCCATCACCCGGGCCCTGCACGAGATCGAGCGGCTGCTCGCCGAAGCGAAGGATCTTCGTGACGCCGTCGATGCCCAGGCTGACGCGCTCGCTGCACGGTCGGCGTCGCCGACGAAGGCGACGGCGACGGCGACGGCGACGGGATCGATCATCGACCGGGCGAAGGCCGCCGTCCGCGCGGCGGAGATCTCGGTGCAGGCACGACCGGGCGAGGTGACCTCATTCCCCCTGATGCGGCTGCAGTTCGCCCAGCGGAAGCTCGCCGAATCCGTGGCGGCCGCCGGCACGGAGGACGCAGAACAGCAGGCGGCTTCCGCACTGTCCGCGGCCGAGCAGGTGCAGAGTCTCGTCGGCGCCTCGGCGGCGCCGGAGAGCGGGCGCTTCGTCCGATCCGTCCGGCCACCCGATGACGGCCCTGTGATGTACGACCCGCCCACGCGCACGACCGAGCGCTCGGAATGGCGGCGGCCACGCGTGTACGAAGAGGACGACGGGACGGCCGGGAAGGCTGTGTGGGGCGCGGTCTGCGGCGGCGGACTCGGGTTCTTCAGCAGCATGGCCGTCGCCGAGGAGCAGCCAGGACTCGTCGTGCTGTTCGTCATCGGCGGCGTGGTGATCGGCGCGCTCTCCGGCGCGTTCGGCCGCAGCGGCGGGGGCGGAGGCTCATCCGGATGGGGAGGTTCCTCGTGGAGCGGTTCGTCACGGAGCAGCTCATCGCGATCGTCGAGCAGTCGGTCCTTCAGCAGCTCCGGCGGCAGCAGGTCGTCCGGTCGTTCCGGGGGTCGCCGATTCTGAGCGCGGAGCGTTCTACGCCGACCCGCGCACGACCAGCTCGGTCGGCAGGATCGTCATCTTCTCGGTCTCACCGCCGGAGAGACGGGAGAGCAGCACCGCGGCCATGGTCTCGCCCTGCAGATACATCGGCTGCCGCATCGTCGTCAGCGGAGGGTCGGTGGACAACGCCACCGCCGAGTCGTCGAACCCGAGCAGGGCGACATCCTCCGGCACCCTCAACCCCACCGACCGCATGGCGTTCAGCGCGCCCCGCGCCATGAGGTCGCTCGCCACGAAGATCGCATCGGGAGTGCCGGCCGACAGGATGCGGCGCACGGCCTCCGCGCCGCTCGTCTCACCGTAATCGCCCTCCTCCTCCGCGAACGGGGCGAGTCCGGCATCCGAAAGCGCATCGCGGAAGCCCTGCACGCGGTCGACGGAGGCGAGCATGCTCAACGGACCGGAGATCGTCGCGATACGCGTGCGGCCGATGTCGATCAGGCGCTGCGTCGCGGTGCGAGCCGCCGCGACGTTGTCGACGTCGACCAAGTAGTCGCTCGGGCGCTGCCGCAGAGGGCGTCCGCCCCAGACGACGGGCACGGCATCCGCGATGCGATCGATGAACGCGTCGCTCGTGTGATGCGACACGATGAGCGCGCCGTCCACACCGCCGTTGCGCACGAAGCTCGTCATCTTGTCGCCGGGGTCGTCACTGGCGATGAGCAGATTGAGCAGATAGTCCGAGCCTCTGAGCGCGCCGGTGATGCCCGCGACGATCGAGGCGAAGAACGGATCGCCGAAGAAGCGCGTGGTGTCCTCCGGGACGATCAGAGCGATCGCGTGCGTCTGCTTGGACGCCAGGGAACGGGCAGCACGGTTGGGCACGTAGTTGAGCTCGGCGATCGCCGTCTGCACGGCGACGAGCGCCTCCGGGCTCACCGCGGTGGAGCCGTTGACCACGCGCGACACCGTCGAACGCGATACTCCCGCGGTGGCCGCCACCTCTTCGATCGTCGCTCGTGTCATCGGCAACCTCCTTCGTTCGAATCGCGCAAAGGGCTGCGTCCCGGGTCCGAGTGCAGCACTTCGCGCGATCTGAATGCCGACGACCCGACTACAGGGTGCGCGCGGCGATGATGCGAGCGTACTCCCGACCACTGTCCTTGAGGCTGCGCTGCTGAGTGTCGTAGTCGACACGCACGATGCCGAATCGCTTGTCGTAGCCCCACGCCCACTCGAAGTTGTCGAACATCGACCAGTAGAAGTAGCCGCGCACGTCGACTCCGGCATCCGCGGCATCCAGCACGGCACCGAGGTGCTGGCGAAGGAAATCGGTCCGATCCGCGTCGTGCACGCGCGTCTCGCCGTCCTCGACGACCGCGACATCGTCGTATGCGGCGCCGTTCTCGGTCACGTACAGCACGGTGCCGGCAGGCTCGGCGTACTCGGTCCAGACACGCTGCAGCAGGCGGGTAAGCCCCTCCGGCTGCACCTCCCAGTTCTGCGCCGTGCGCGGCAGTCCGCGCTCGACCGTGTGGATGCCGTCGTTCGACGGGTACGGGCTGCGCCTCGCCCTCTCGGTCGTCGGCCCGCCCGACACCGGCGGCACCGCCGGAGCCCGACCGGACAGAAGATCACCGTGGTAGTAGTTGACGCCCTGGGTGTCGATCTTCTGCGAGATCGACGTCATGTCGCCATCGTGGATCGCGGCCTCGAACAGCGCGACCGCATCCGGATCTACGCCGCGGATGTCCTCGACGATGTCCGCGGGGTACGAGCCGCGGTAGATCGGGTCGAGGAACCACCGGTTGAACTGGCCGTCCACTCGGCGCACGGCGTCGGCATCGGCGGGACGGTCGGGATCGGCCGGATCGGCGACCGTGTGGTTCAGCGTGATGCCGAGGTTCAACGTCTCATCACGCGAGCGCAGCTCCTGCACGGTCCGGCCGTGCGCGAGCAGCAGGTGGTGCGACGCGAGCAACCCCTCGGCGACGCTCGTGTGACCCGGCGCGTGCTCACCGCCCGTGTAGGAGAGGAATGAGGAGCACCACGGCTCGTTCAGCGTCGTCCACACGTTCACCCGGTCGCCGAGCGCATCGTGCATGGTGCCGGCGTAGTCGAGGAACCGGTCGACGGTGTCGCGGTTCGTCCACCCGCCCTTCTCCTGCAGCGCCTGCGGCATGTCCCAGTGGTACAGCGTGAGCCACGGCAGGATGTCGGCGCCGAGCAGCTCGTCCACGAGGCGGCTGTAGAAGTCGACGCCGGCCCTGTTCACCGCGCCGCCGTCCGGACGCACGCGCGCCCACGAGGTCGAGAAGCGATAGGTCTGCAGACCGAGCGCGGTCATGAGCGCGACGTCTTCGGGGTAGCGGTGATAGTGATCGCAGGCCGCCTCGCCGCTCTCGCCGCCGACGACGGCGCCGGGTACGCGCGCGAACGCATCCCAGATCGAATCGGTGCGACCGTCCTCGTGCGCAGCGCCTTCGATCTGGTACGCCGCGGTGGCGGCGCCGAACAGGAACTCCTCGGGGAAGGGGCGGGTCATAGCGGTCATCCTTTCACCGCGCCGGCCATGATTCCACTGACCAGCTGCTTGCCGGCGACGGCGAACAGGATCAGCAGCGGCAGTGTCGCGAGCACCGCGCCCGTGAGCACGATCGAGTAGTCGACGTAGTACCCGGACTGCAGCTGGCTCAGCGCCGTCTGCAGGGTCGGGTTCTGGGGGGAGAGCACGATCAGCGGCCACAGGTAGTCGGTCCACGCGGTCATGAACGTGAACAGACCGAGGATGGCCATGGCGGGCCGCGCAGCGGGGATGCCGACCGTGAGGAACGTGCGGAACTGGTTCGCGCCGTCCATGCGTGCCGCCTCGATGAGCTCATCGGGGATGACGTCGACGAGGTACTGGCGCATGAAGAAGACGCCGAACGCCGTGACCAGGGTCGGGATGATCACCGCGCCGATGGATCCCGTCCACCCGAGCTCGCGCATCACCATGAACAGCGGGATGATGCCGAGCTGGGTCGGGATCGCCATGGTCGCGATCACGAAGATCATGAGTCCCTCGCGCCCCTTGAAGCGCAGCTTCGCGAAGGCGTAGCCGGCAAGGGTCGAGAAGGTCACGACCGAGAGCGTGATGATCGTCGACACGAGCAGGGAGTTGCCCAGTGCCAGCCAGAACGGGATGGCGTCGAACACCTTCGCGGCGTTCGCGAAGAAGTTGCCGCCCGGGATCATCGGCAGCGTCTCGCCGCGGGTCGAGTTGGTGCCGCTGGCGACGACGACCGACCACCACAGCGGGTACACGCTGCCGATGATGAAGGCGGCGAGCAGCCCGTAGGTGAGGAAGCCAGGACGGCTGCCGATCCCGGCGTTACCGCCGCTGCTTCGACGCCTGCGGATCTTCTCCGGCACGCTGAGTACCTGGGTGGCGGTCATCGCGTCTTCTCCTGGGTGTTCGTGCGGGCTCGACGTCTGATGGCACGGGTCCTGGGGGCGGACCCCGTCGCGATGCGCCGGGAGAGCAGGAAGTTGATCACGCCGATGCCGACGATGAGCAGGAACAGCAGGATGGCGACGGCGGATGCTTCACCGAGGTTGCGTCGGAAGAATGCGAGTTCCCACAGGAACAGCACCGTGGTCTGGAACTGACGGTCGCTGCCGCCGATGCCGCCGGCCGTCGACACGTCGAACAGCCTCGGCTCGGCGAAGATCTGCAGACCGCCGATGGTGGCGGTGATGATCACGAAGATCAGCGTCGGACGAATCGTCGGGATCGTGATCGAGAAGAACCGGCGGCCGGGGCCAGCGCCGTCGATCGCAGCAGACTCGTAGAGGTCGCGCGGGACGGCCTGCATCGCCGCGAGCAGGATCAGGGCGTTGTAGCCGGTCCAGCGGAAGTTCACCATCACCGCGATCGCGATGTGCGAGAGGAAGGTGTTGTGCTTCCACTCCTGATCGACGATGCCGATCAGGTTCAGCAGGTTGTTGGCGAGACCGTCGGCCTCGTTGAAGATGCTCGAGAAGATGATGGCGACGGCCACGGGCGTGACCACGAACGGGATGAGCACGCTCATGCGCCAGATGGTCGGGGCGCGCAGCCCCCGGTCGAGCAGGTAGGCGACCAGCAGGGCCACCGCCAGCTGCGGGATCGCGGAGAGCAGGAAGATGCTCAGCGTGTTGACGATCGAGTTCCAGAACATCGCGTCGCCGAGGATCTCGACGAAGTTGCCGAAGCCGACGAAGTCGCCCTCGCCCTTCAGCAGGTCCCACTCGTGCACGGCCACGTACACCGTGTACACCAGCGGGAAGAGCCCGACGAGACCGAACAGCAGGAAGAAAGGCGCGACGTACGCGTACGGCGAGGCGTTCTGATCGAACCGCGAGAGGCGGTGGCGCCAGGAGCGCTTCGGCACGGCATCCGCCTGCTTTGCGGATGCTGTGTCTCGGCGCTCCTTCGGCGGAGCGGTGAGAGTCATTGTCTGTGTCCTTGTCGCGTCGCGTGCTGATGCCGGGGAGCGTGCTTCGGCAGGCCCGGCGACCGTCGAGCGGTCACCGGGCCTGCCGAAGGGTGCGTCAGCCGACGAGCTCGTCCAGGAGCTGGATTGCCTGATCCCACGCGCCCTTGGTGTCGGTCTCGCCGCGGTCGAGGCTGCTCAGGGCCGGACCGAAGACGTTCTCCTGGATCACCGAGTCATCGGCGCCCTTGAACTGGGCGACGACGCCCTTCGCGCGCTCGGCGAGGATCGCACCCGTGGGTGCGTCGTTGAAGAACGCGTTCGGCGTCGCGGAAGAGGCGAGCTCGTCCTGCGCCTCGACCGTGGACGGGAAGTTGCCGGCGGCCTCGGACTGCTTGACCTGCTGCTCCGGCTGCGTCAGCCAGTCGGCGAGCGCCGCTGCGGCTTCCTTGTGCTCCGAGCTCTCCGGCACGGAGAGGAACGCGCCGCCCCAGTTGGCTGCCCCGCCGGGGAAGACATCGGCGAAGTCCCAGCCGGTCGCCGCGTCGCCGCCGCCAGCTTCGACCTGGCCCTGCACGACACCCAGCATCCAGCCAGGGCAGACGAAGGTCGCGAAGGTGCCGTCGACGAACGACTTCCCGCCGTTCCAGTCCCACGCCGCCTGCGCCGCGGACTGGCCGCCCTCGGTCGCTGCTCCGAGCAGCTCGAAGCGCTCCTTGAGCTCGGCGTTGCCCTCGACGTTCAGCTCGCCGTCAGCGGTGTAGTATCCCTCCTCGAGCTGGTTGACCATCGAGTTCCAGACGAAGCCGGAGTGGTCGTACCAGGCCTTGCCGGTCTTCTCGGTGTACTCGGCGCCGACGGCGAAGTAGTTGTCCCAGTCGCCGGTCAGCAGCTCCGCGACGGAATCGCGATCACTGGGAAGCCCCGCGGCCTCGAAGGCCGCGCCGTTGTAGCAGATTCCGCTCGGGCCGATGTCGGTGCCGTAGCCGATGACGCGTCCCTCGGCGTCGGTCCCCTGGGCGTACTTCCAGTCGACCCAGTCGTCCTTGCGGTCTTCGATCCCGTAGTCGCGCAGGTCGACGAAGGTGTCGGAGACGTCAATGATGGCGCCGAGCCAGCCTTCTTCGATCGCGACGACGTCGCTGAGGCCGGAGCCTGCGGCGATCTTGGTGAAGGCATCGGTGCGGGCGTTGCCGCCGGTGTCGATGTTGGTCGCCTCGATCGTGATGTTCGGGTTCTCGTCCTCGTACTGCTCGTAGAGGTCTTCGTAGCCGAAGGTGCCGAACGTCGTGACGGTCAGCGTGACTTTCTCGTCGGTGTCACCGCCGCCGGTGGTGTCGCCGCTCGCGCAGCCGGCGAGGGCCAGTGCGGAGACGGACGCGACGGCGACCGCCGTGGTGATCCGGCGCTGTGCGTGTGTGTTCACGATTCACTCCTTTGTGTGTGCAGGTGCTTCATGCGGGATGGTGCTGCGGGTTCCGGCGTGCGCGTGGGAGCGCTCCCATGAACTGTCGAGTCACTCTATGGGAGCGCTCCCACGAAAGTCAAGCACGGGAGCACCGCGCGCCTGAAGTAGCCTTGGCCAGTGCCCTCCGCCGACCTCTCCCCTGCTCTCGCTCGCGCCGAATCGCTGATCCGCAGCATCCCGGACTATCCCGAACCCGGCATCCTGTTCCGCGACATCACTCCGCTGCTCGCGGATTCAGAGGCGCTGCGCGTGACGACCGAGGCGATCATCGAGCCCTTCGCCGGGCAGTTCGACGTCATCGCGGGGATCGAAGCGCGAGGATTCCTCATCGCCAGCGCCGCTGCGATCGCCGCAGGCGTGGGCCTCATCCCGATCCGCAAGGCCGGCAAACTGCCCCGCCCGGCGGCATCCGTCGACTACGCACTCGAGTACGGAACCGCGACGATCGAGATGCACGACGACCTGCCCTCCGGCTCACGCGTCCTTCTGATCGATGACGTACTGGCCACCGGTGGCACTCTGGCAGCGGGTCGTCAGTTGATCGAGGAGCTCGGGTCGCACGTCGCCGGCATATCGGTGCTGTTCGAGATCGACGGCCTCGGCGGCCGCGACCTCATCGGCGACCTGCACACGGTCTTCCACTCGGCCTGACGCCCGCGCGCTACTGCACGCGCGCAGACGGAGGCTTCGCGAGGTCGGCCGGGGCGACGCCTCGATCGATCGCGGAGCGGATGGATGCCGCCGCATGAGCGAGGCTGCTCACCGCGACCAGCTGTCGAGCGCGAGCATGGACGGCGAGCAGCATCCTCCTGGCCACCTCGTCGCGTGAGCCGTCCGGACGCAGCGCGGCGATGTTCCGGCCGGCGAGCGGCTCGAGTGCGTCGGCGTACTCCATGAGCTCGTCGACGTCGTAGTCCAGGCCGACCGCGGACGCCTGTGCGAGCGCGTGCGCCAACCCCTGTTCGGCTGCACCGGGATACCCGCGCCAATCGCGGCGCCGCATCAGCTCGTGCGTTCGCTCGCGGAAGATCTCATAGTCGGGATCCGAGACGACGCTCTCGCTGATCCCCAGCGCGAACGCCTGACACGCGTTCATCACCTCGAGCGTGGGAGCGTCGGAGTCGATCACATCGGTCAGCGACCTGATCGCGGCTGTCGACGCGCGGTAGGAGTCGCGCATCACGACGATCAGACGCGCCCTGTCGACGTGACGCTGCTCATAGACGGCCGTGGTGCGATTGCGCAATCGCCCGGCCGGCATGATGCCCACCCGGATCCAGTGCTTGAGAGTGGTCGTGCTGACTCCACTCTGAACGGCCAGCTCCTTGAGCTTCATGCGCTGCTCCCCCTCGAGGTCGACCATTGGAGAGTGACGGGCCCCGCGACTCTCCACGATGCGGCTTCTGTGCGATGACTCTAACCTGCTCATGGAGGGACTTGTGTCGCCGCTGGGGATTCGCGATCGGGAGTTTCGATGAGCAGAGGCTCCTCGACGTGCTCGGACGGATGTACCAGGGGGGCTGCGTCATCCGTCCGAGCATCCGCGAGCCGCGACGACGCCGCATCCGCGCATCCGTCGACCACCCACCCGGGCGGCTAGACTGGAACGGCCCGCCTTCCCGCGACTTCTGGAGCCTTCAATGCCCACCATCGTCGTCGACGTCATGCCCAAGTCCGAACTGCTCGACCCGCAGGGGAAGGCCGTCTCCGGCGCTTTCGCGCGTCTGGGCGTGGAGGGCTTCAGCGATGTGCGCATCGGAAAGCGCTTCGAGCTCACGGTCGACGGCGAGGTCACGGATGCCGTGCTCGCCGAGGTCAAGAGGCTCGCCGATGACGTGCTCTCCAACGCCGTCATCGAGGACGTCGTCGGCATCGAGGTGGTCGAGTGACCGTCCGCATCGGCGTCATCACCTGGCCGGGCTCGCTGGACGACCGCGACGCGCAGCGCGCCATCCGCCTCGCCGGCGCCGAACCCGTCGCCCTGTGGCACGGCTCGCACGATCTCGAAGGCGTCGACGCACTCGTGCTTCCCGGCGGATTCAGCTACGGCGACTACCTGCGCTCCGGTGCCATCGCCGCGCTGTCGCCGATCATGACCGAGGTGAAGGATGCCGCGGCGTCCGGTATGCCGGTGCTCGGCATCTGCAACGGATTCCAGATGCTCGTCGAGGCGCATCTGCTGCCGGGCGGGCTCATCCGCAACGACCACCAGCACTTCGTGCGCCGCGACCAGAAGCTGACGGTGGAGAACACCACGTCGGCGTGGACGAGCGAGTTCACCAGCGGCCAGGAGATCGTCATCCCGCTGAAGAACGCCGAGGGCGGCTACATCGCTTCGGAGGAGACGCTGGATCGCATCGAGGGCGAAGGCCTCGTGGCGTTCCGTTATGCGGGTGTGAATCCCAACGGCTCGCTGCGCGACATCGCCGGTCTCACGAACGACGTCGGCAACGTCGTCGGCCTCATGCCGCACCCCGAGCACGCGACCGAAGCCGGCTTCGGACCGAACACGTCCGACGCCATGCGCTCCGGCACGGACGGCCTGGCCTTCTTCACGAGCGCGATCGCTGCCGTCAGCCGCGTCGCGGCGTAGTCGCACGGGCGCCGGTGCGGGCCCGCGATCAGACGCCCAGTTCGGCCCTGATACGGGTGAGATGCGCGGCGAACGCCTCGTCGTGGATGAGGTCGGCTTCGGTGAGCACCGGGTACGGACGCTCCAGGATGCCGTCCCCGGGGCGAACATCCAGATGAGCGGTCTCGTAGCCCTCCTCGTGCAGCTGGTCGGCCATCAGATAGTCACTGCGTGAGTCGCCGACGCTGAGCCAGCGGCGCGGCACTGGCCCGTGAGCGCGGAAGTGCTCGAGCGCACGCCGCGCGGCGTGATCCTTGTCGAGGCGGATCGACTCGATGTCGGTGGAGATCACGGTCGGATCTATGCGGAACGGCACGGCTCCGGAAGAGTCAGGGACGGACAGCTCGCCGTAACGGAGCCCCACGCCCTGCGCGGTGAGGATGCGGAACGCTTCGTCCTGGAAATCTCCCTGGGCACGGCGGTAGTCGTCGGCTGCGACATCCGTGCGCTGCTCGACCGAGATCATCGCGCGCTTGGTCTCGTCGAAGAACATGGTGTCGGCGAAACGCTGCCCGACCAGGTCCCGGATCGCGTCGACGGCGTCCGCGTCGAACGCCACGGTCTGATCGATCGTGGGTTCGCCCATGCCGTCGACGTCGATCGTCGACCACGCGCCGCCCTTCTCGAACACGCCGAACATGCGCGCACCTGGACGGCCCAGTGCCTCGCGCAGCCCGGCGGCCTGAAGAGTCGGGATGACCACGTCGGCGATGAACTCGTGCGAGCGCCCTGTGATGAACGCGATCGGCACGCCTTCGGCGACGAGGTCCACGATGTCGCGGGCGATCGATCCGATCGCGATGGTGCGGGTGACGGGGCTGGCGACGGGGCCGTCGACGTCGAGCAGGAGACCGAGGTCAGGAGGATTCACCCTCTCAGCCTAGGCAGTCGATCGGCGCGCCGGCGCCAGGTGCGGATCAGATGCCGGCCGGCGGCCAGACTCCGATCAGCACCGCCATGATCACGAGCGTGACCAACTCGTGGGCGATGTTCATGGTCGTCAGTGCAGTGGGGCGGCCTTCGAAGGCATCGTGCGTGATGAAGCGCGCGGCGGTGAACCCGGCCCAGAGGAGGATCGCCGTCACCACTGCCGAGACGAAGAACGCTCCCTCGTAGAAGTGCCAGGCGATGGCGGCTGCTCCGGCGAGCACCCATGCGGTCACGAAGCTCACGATCACCGTGGTCACGATCGGCCACACCGCGCTTTTGGCGGACCCGGTCATGTCGACCTTCGCGAGCCGCGCCCACCGGGTGCCGAACACTTTCGGCGTGTACCAGATCGACCCGACGATCATGCTCGAGATCATGGCCAGCAGCACCGCCCAGTAGTTGATCTCCGGAATCATGGCTCCTCCTCGCGCCTGAGAGCGGCCGAGGGCCGCTGCTGAGGCTGACGCTACTCTCCCCGCCGTGCGGGATCGATAGGCTCGACGTGTGAGTCTCTTCGTCACCGTCCCCACCGCCCACCTGGCCGAGAACATCGGAGCGCTGCCCGAGGGCGTCGAGCTCGAGGTCTGGGACTTCCGCTCTCCCGCGCCGAGGGACAGGATCGACCTCGTGGTGGCTCCGTACATGGGCGCCTCGTCCGTGCTGTCGGTGCTGGACGGCATCGACATCGGGCTCGTGCAGAGCCAGTCGATCGGCTACGACGGCGTCGCCGCCGCACTGCCCGCCGGCATCCCGTTCGCGAATGCGACGAGCGTGCACGAGACGTCCACTGCCGAGATCGCTCTTGCGCTCGCACTCGCCGCGCAGCGGCAGATCCCCCGGTTCGTGCTCGCTCAGCAGACCGGTGAATGGGCGCAGGTCTTCGCCGAGAGCCTCGCCGACCGGCGCGTGCTGCTGGTCGGATTCGGTGGTGTCGGTGAGGCGATCGCCATGCGCCTGGAGCCGTTCGAGGTCGAGTTGACCGTCGTCGCCCGCACCGCCCGACCGGTGTGGCACGAGCGACTCGGCCGCGTGCAGGTGCACGCCATCGACGAGCTCGCCGACCTCGTCCCGAAGGCCGAGATCATCATGCTCGCTCTCCCCGGCGGCGATGAGACACGACACCTTTTCGACGAGCGGATGCTCGACCTCATGTCCGACGGCGCGCTCATCGTCAACGTGGGGCGCGGCACGCTCATCGACACGGACGCCCTGGCCCGTCAGAACGGCCGGATCCGCGCCGCGCTCGATGTGATGGATCCGGAACCGCTCCCCGCCGAGCATCCGCTCTGGAAGACGGACGGCGTGCTCATCTCCCCGCACGTCGGCGGCGCCTCGACCGCGATGAATCCGCGCATCGCCAGACTCGTCCGGAAGCAGATCGAACGGATGCTGCGGGGCGACGCGCCCGTCAACGTCGTGATAGACGGCTGAGCACTCGAACCGATTCGATCCAGGCGCTCGCACAACTGTAAGCGCTTGCAGTAGGCTCGTCGCATGACAGAGCTTGAGCAGTTCGCCGCCCCAGGAGCAGAGTGGTGGCGCAGCGCCGTCATCTACCAGATCTACCCGCGCTCGTTCGCGGACGCGTCCGGTGACGGCATCGGAGATCTCCCGGGCATCACGAGCCGGCTCGATTCGCTGAAGGAGCTCGGCGTCGATGCGATCTGGCTGAGCCCGTTCATGACGAGTCCGCAGAAGGATGCCGGATACGACGTGGCCGACTACCGCGATGTCGATCCGATCTTCGGCACTCTCGCCGACTTCGACGAGATGATCGCGCAGGCGCATGCCCGCGGCATCCGCCTGATCGTCGACCTCGTCCCCAACCACTCCTCCGACCAGCACGTCTGGTTCCAGCAGGCGCTCGAGGGCGGTCCCGGCAGCCCTGAGCGCGCCCGCTACGTCTTCCGCGACGGCAAGGGCGTGAACGGCGAGCTCCCGCCGAACAACTGGGAAAGTGTCTTCGGCGGTGGCATGTGGGAGCGCGTGACCGAGGCCGATGGCACACCCGGCCAGTGGTACCTGCACATCTTCGACGCCAGTCAGCCCGACTTCGACTGGACGAACGAAGATGTCAAGGAGGAGTTCCGCTCCGTCCTGCGATTCTGGCTCGACCGCGGTGTCGACGGCTTCCGCGTCGACGTCGCCCACGGAATGATCAAGGAAGCCGGTCTGCCCGACTACGCACCGGTGGCCGATGCCGACTCCATGGGCGGCGGAGAGGCCAGCGTGCCGTACTGGGGCCAGGACGGCGTGCACGACATATACCGCGACTGGCATGAGGTGCTCGCCGAGTACGACGGCGACCGCGCCCTGTGCGGTGAGGCATGGTTGCCGACGCTGAAGCAGACCGCGCTGTGGGTGCGTCCTGACGAGATGCACCAGACGTTCAACTTCCCCTACATGATGACCGCGTGGGACGCCGTGAGCATCCGCAACGTCGTCCGCGAATCGCTCGACGAGTTCGGTGCCGTCGGAGCACCGAGCACCTGGGTGCTGTCGAACCACGACGTCGTCCGGCACGCATCGCGTCTGGCTCTCACCGCCGACAACCCGCAGGGCGAGGGCATCGGCCCGAAGTCGGCTGGCAAGCCCGACCCCGTCATCGGGCTCTCCCGCGCACGTGCCGCGACCACCATGATGCTCGCACTCCCCGGCTCGTCGTACCTGTATCAGGGTGAGGAGCTCGGACTCCCGGAAGCCATGGAGATCCCCGACGAGTTCCGTCAGGACCCGACCTGGTACCGCACGAACGGCAAGCGGTACGGCCGCGACGGATGCCGCGTGCCGATCCCGTGGGAGGCGAATGCTCCGGCGTTCGGCTTCAACGACACCGGTGACTCCTGGCTTCCTCAGCCCGCGGAGTGGGCGTCGTTCGCCCGCGACGCGGAGGAGGCGGATGCCGCGTCGACCCTCAACCTCTACAAGCAGCTGCTGCAGCTGCGCCGCGAGCGCGCCCTGGGTGTCGGATCGCTCGTCTGGGAAGACCTGGGCGAGACGGCCGTCGGCTTCCGCCGCGGCGATCTGCACATCGCGGTCAACCTCGGCACCGAGCCGCTGGAACTCGGCGCTGACGCCGCATTCCTCGTGCGGAGTCAGCCATTCGACGGCACGGCGCTGCCCGTCGACACCGCCGCCTGGTACACCAGGGGCTGATCGTATTCCATGGTGAGCATCGATGAGGTCGCGCGACTGGCCGGGGTATCCACGGCGACCGTGTCGCGCGCCCTCAGCGGTCGCGGTCATGTCTCGGCCGCGTCGCGCGATCGCGTGCTCGTCGCGGCGCAGACTCTCGGCTATGTGGTGTCGTCGCGCGCCTCATCGCTCGCCTCAGGTCGCACGCGCAACATCGGTGTGGTGGTGCCGTTCCTCGACCGCTGGTTCTTCAGCACCGTGCTCTCGGGCGTCTCCAGTGCCCTGATGCGTCAGGGCTACGACATCACCCTGTACAACATCACCGCCGACAAGGACGTGCGCCGGAACGTCTTCGACACGGCACTGCGGCGCCAGCGTGTGGATGCCGTGATCGCCGTGTCGATCGAACTCGACGAGGCCGAGACGACCCGCCTGCTCGAACTGGGTCTTCCCGTCATCGCGATCGGCGGGCCGAACCCGAAGCTCGACACGCTCACGGTCGACGACGGCGCAGTGGCGCAGCTGGCGACCGAGCACCTGCTGAGCCTCGGCCACACCGCGATCGCGCACATCGGCGCGAATCCGGAGTTCGACCTCGACTTCCACATCCCCACTCGGCGCCGGCTCGGCTTCGAGAAGGCGCTGGCGGATGCCGGGATCGCCCCGAAGCCGTCGTTCCTCGAGCCGGCGGACTTCACCGTCGAGGGCGGCTACCGCGCGGCGAAGCAATTGCTGGGCAGACCGGGCCCGCGACCGACGGCGGTCTTCGCAGCATCCGACGAGATGGCGATCGGTGCGATCCTCGCCGCGCGCGATCTCGGCTTCCGCGTGCCGGAGGATCTTTCGGTCGTCGGCATCGACGGTCACGAGCTGGGCGAGTTCTTCCAGCTCACGACGGTCGACCAGTTCCCGCTCGCCCAGGGCGAGCGGGCGGCGTCCGCAGTGCTGGCGAAGCTCGAGGACGCCCCGGTCGCACCCGCACCCGGTGCACTGCCCTACGAGCTCATCGTGCGCGGGACCACCGCCCGAGCCTCGCTGGCGAGGACCCGCGTCACGAGCCGCTCGTCCGGCCGGGACTCCGATGATTCCCGGCCCGCTCGCATCTGATCAGCGACGCCGGCCCTGCGCCGGAAGGTCTATGGGACCGGTGACCGAGAGCTCGTCCTCCCACACCTCGATCCCCCGCACACCGGGCAGCCGCGCCTTGGTGAAGACCGGGTCCAGACCCTCGCGGCGCTGCTGCGTGTAGTCCTTCAGGAGACGGAACGCGACACCCGAAAGCAGGGCGATGGCAACGAGGTTCACTATCGCCATGAAACCCATCGCGCCGTCGGCGAAGTTCCAGACGACGTCGGCCGACACGAGGGCGCCGGCGAAGACCGCGGCGATCGAGAATATACGGTACCCGAGCAGCACGCCGCGCTTCGACGTGATGAACTCGATGTTGGATTGGCCGTAGTAGTAGTTTCCGAGGATCGAGCTGAACGCGAGCAGGAAGATGATGACGATGAGTACGACGTTCGACCAGCTGCCGAGCGCGCCGACCACCGCCCCTTGCGTAAGGCCGATGCCCCGCTCCGCGTTCGCGAGATCGGGCACGGAAACGAGAATGATGAACGCCGTGATCGAGCACACCAGGAACGTGTCGAAGTAGACGCCCAGCGTCTGCACGAGGCCCTGCTTCACCGGATGGGTGACAGCAGCGCTCGCGCCCGCGTTCGGCGCGGAGCCGAGACCGGCCTCGTTCGAGAACATCCCGCGCTTCACACCCGTGAGGATGATGTAACCGAGTGTCGCGCCGACGACCTCGTTCGGGCCGAATGCCTGCGTGAAGATGGTCGCGAACACCTCGGGAAGACGATCGATGTTGATCGCGACGATGACGAGTCCGAGTAGCAGATACAGCAGCGCCATGAGCGGGACGAGCGTCTGCGTCACCGTGGCGATGCGGCGCACGCCACCGAAGATGACGAGCCCCATGAGCACAGCGAGCGCCGCCCCGGTCACCCACGGCAACCAGCCCACGGCATCGCCGCCGAAACTGCCCGCGATGGTGGCCTGAATGGTGTTCGCCTGCAACGAGCTGAACGCGATGGGGAAGCAGATGATGAGGATGATCGCGAAGACGATCCCCATCCAACGGGCACCGAGTCCACGCTGCATGTAATAGGCCGGACCTCCGCGGAAGCCCTCGGCATCACGCGTCTTGTACAACTGCGCCAGCGACGATTCGATGAATGCGGACGCACCGCCGACGAAAGCCATCAGCCACATCCAGAAGACCGCACCAGGACCACCGATCGCGATCGCCGTGCCGACGCCGGCGATGTTGCCGACTCCGACCCGCGACGCCGCGGAGATCGTGAACGCTTGGAACGAAGAGACCGACTGCGGCTCACCCGTATCCTTCCGCGGCGTCCGGTCCTTCAACGTGCGGAACATCTCCGGTATCAACCGGAACTGGACCACACCGGAGCGCACGGTGAAGTACAGCCCCAGCAGCACGACGATCGGCAGCACCAGCCACGTCCAGAGATTGTCGCCCCACGTGAGCAGCCACTCATTCACAGCATCCATTCAGTCAGTATGTCGTGATCGTCGCTTATTTGGCTACGAAGTCGGCGCGCACCGACAATCAGCCGCAGGCCGGCGTCGGCGTGAGGATGCCGTGAGGATCGTGTCCGCGACATCGCCGGCCCTGCGTAAGGATCCCGTTAGGATCCTGTCGCCGCGGCCAGTGCTCGCGTAGCCTTCCCTGTTGTGGTTCGAACCGACTTCTTCGCGCGAGCGCGTCGCCCGAAGCAGCGACACCTCGCTCCCGCACAGGCGATAGCGATCGGATTCGGGTCGGCCATCCTGCTCGGCACCTTCCTGCTGATGCTCCCGATCTCCTCAGCCGACGGCAGGTGGACCGGGTTCATCGACGCGCTGTTCACCTCGACGTCCGCGGTGTGCGTCACCGGGCTCATCGTCGTGGACACCGCGGTGTACTGGAGTCCGTTCGGCAAGGCGGTGATCCTGCTGCTCATCCAACTCGGCGGTCTCGGGATCATGCTGTTCGCCTCGCTCATCGGACTCGCGCTCGCGCGCAAGCTGTCCGTGCGCTCGCGCGTCATCGCGGGGACCGAGACGAAGACGGCTGGTGGCGGCGACATGAAGCGCGTCGCGACCGGCATCCTGGTGACGACCGTGGTGATCGAGGCCGCCGTCGCCGTCCTCCTGTTCGCCCGCTTCACGATGGGCTACGGTTACGAACCTCTCCGCGCCGCGTGGCATGCCGTCTTCCACGCGGTGTCGTCGTTCAACAACGCCGGTTTCGCGCTCTACACCGACAGCCTGATGGGGTTCGTGTCCGACCCCTGGATCTGCCTTCCCATCTGCGGCGCGATCATCCTCGGCGGACTCGGATTCCCCGTGCTGCGGCAGTTGCGCAAGGAGCTGCGCCGGCCGCTGCACTGGACGATGAACACTCGCATCGTGCTGTGGGCGACCTGCGTGCTGCTCGCGCTCGGAACCGGGTACGTCGTCGTGATCGAGTGGGACAATCCGGCCACCCTCGGCGCGCTCGATCCAGGCTCCCGGGTACTGGCAGGCTTCTTCCATGCCGTGCAGTCCCGCACCGCCGGCTTCAACTCCGTCGACACGTCGCAGCTGCACGATGAGACCTGGCTCGGCACCGATGTGCTGATGTTCATCGGAGGTGGACCGGCCGGGACCGCCGGCGGCATCAAGGTCACGACCTTCGCCGTGCTGTTCTTCATCATGTTCACCGAACTGCGCGGCGGCACCGCCGTGAACGTCTTCGGCAAGCGGCTCTCGCGTGCCGTCCACCGGGAGGCGATCACGGTCGTGCTCGCGGCACTGGGCGCCGTGATGGCGGCGGTGATCGTGATCCTCGCGATCACCGATCTCGACCTCGATCGGGTGCTGTTCGAAGTCGTGTCCGCATTCGGGACCGTCGGGATGTCGACCGGCATCACGGCCGATCTCCCTGAGGCGGCCCAGCTCATTCTCATCCTGCTCATGTTCCTGGGCAGGCTGGGTCCGTTGACGCTGGGATCGGCGTTGGCCCTGCGTGAGCGGGCGACAGCATACGAACTCCCCAAGGAACGCCCGGCGATCGGATGATCCCGCGGAGCACGCACATCGAAAGGACCTCGCATGGCCAGATTCCTCTCATTCGGGCAGGATGCCCGGCGCATCGCCGAGGCCGATTCGGTGGCTGTCATCGGACTGGGCCGATTCGGCACGTCCCTCGCCGTGGAGCTGATGGACTCCGGCACGGAAGTGCTCGGCATCGACGCCGACGAGGAGGTCGTGCAGTCGCTGAACGGTCTTCTGACGCAGGTGGTGCGGGCCGACACCACTCGTCCGGAAGTGCTGGAGCAGCTCGCGATCGGTGAGTTCGATCGCGTCGTGCTCGCGATCGGCAGCGACATCACCGCATCGATCCTCACGGCGTCCCTTCTGCTCAATCTCGATGTTCCGGTCATCTGGGCCAAGGCGGTCGACGAACGCCACGGAGCCGTGCTCGAACAGCTCGGCGTGCACAAGGTCATCTATCCGGAGAAGGACATGGGGCGGCGGGTCGCCCACCTCGTCCGCGGTGCGGCCGCCGACTATCTCGAGATCGACAAGGGTTATGCGGTCGTCAAGACCATCGCACCGCAGCTGCTGCACGGCATCACGCTCACCGAGAGCGCGGTCAGGCACACGCACGGCGTGACGATCGCCGCGTACCGCGGTGCGAAGGGCTCGTGGCAGAACGCTCAGGCCGACACCGTGCTGCATGACGGCGATCTCGTCCTCGTGGTCGGTCCGACGACCGAGGTGGAGCGCTTCGCACAGCTTCGCTGAGCATCGCCTCATCGATTAGACTGGGAGCTCGGAGTGTCGGGAAGCCTGGTCGACGTCCCTGTTCGTCGACCAGAATGGCCACCATGTCGCCCACTCCTCCCCGCTTCGCCCGAGTCCGAAGCATCTTCCCCTCGGCATCCCGAGAGGAATCGGTCCGCGTCACCGAGATCCTGCGCAAGGAGACGGTCGGCGGCATCCTGCTCGTCGTCTTCGCAGCCATCGCGCTCATCTGGGCGAACTCGCCCTGGGCAGACTCGTACTTCGCGATCCGCGACTTCGAGGTCGGGTACGAGCCGTGGCACCTGAAGCTCTCACTGGGTGCATGGGCTGCGGACGGCCTGCTCGCGATCTTCTTCTTCCTCGTCGGGCTCGAACTCAAGCGCGAGTTCGTGGCCGGAGACCTGCGCAAGCCCAGCACCGCGATCGTCCCTGTCGTCGCCGCCGTGGGAGGCGTCGTCGTCCCCGCGCTCGTGTACGTCGCAGTCGTGGGCACGACCACGAGCGAAGCCAGGGGTTGGGCGATCCCGACCGCGACGGACATCGCGTTCGCTGTCGCCGTCCTCGCGCTCATCGGATCGCATCTGCCCAGCGCGCTGCGCATCTTCCTGCTGACGCTCGCCGTCGTCGACGACCTCATCGCGATCGGCATCATCGCGATCTTCTACACCGAGTCGATCGAGCTCGTGCCGCTGCTTCTCGCACTGGTGGCGATCGCGATCTACGGTGCGATCGCACAGCGCTTCCGACAGTTCTTCCATGTCCGACCGGGAGCAGCATGGCTGATCCTGCTGCCCATCGGCTTCACCGCCTGGGCGCTGATGCACGCCTCAGGCATCCACGCCACCATCGCCGGCGTGCTGCTCGGATTCACGATCCCGGTGCTGCACAAGAGGGCGGAGCGGTCCGAGGATGCGGGGCCGGGGCTCGCCGAGCTCTTCGAGCATCGGTTCCGGCCGCTGTCCGCGGGCTTCGCGGTCCCGGTGTTCGCGTTCTTCTCCGCCGGCGTGGCGATCGGGGGCGCAGACGGATTCGTTTCGGCCCTCACGGATCCCGTGCTGATCGGGATCGTCCTCGGTCTCGTGATCGGCAAGCCGCTCGGCATCACGGCCGCGACCTGGCTCATCACCAGGATCCGCCGCATCAACCTCGACCCGTCTCTGAGGTGGATCGACATCGCAGGGGTCGGCATCCTCGCCGGGATAGGGTTCACGGTGTCTCTGCTCGTCGCCGAACTGAGCTTCGCCGCCGGCAGCCCGCACTACGACCACAGCAAGGTCGCGATCCTGACGGCATCCGTCGTGGCCGCCCTGCTCGCGGCAGCGCTGCTCGGGTTCCGCAACCGGCGCTACCGCAAAGCCGAGGAACGCGAGAACGCGGCCCCCGTCGATCGCTGACGGAAGCCGCTGCTCGCCAGAGCGTCAGCGCGCGGAGATGAGCCCCTGCGTCGCCGTCCGCGCCCTCTCGAACCGCTGCTGCACGTCGTCCCAGTTCACGACCTCCCAGAACGCCTTGACGTAGTCGGCACGGACGTTCAGGTAGTCGAGGTAGTAGGCGTGCTCCCACACGTCGAGCTGCAGCAGGGGCGTGACGCCCAGCGGCGCGTTTCCCTGCTGGTCGAAGAGCTGGAAGATCACTGGTCGCGCACCGAGACCGTCCCACGCGAGCACCGACCATCCAGAGCCCTGCACGCCGAGGGCGGTGGCCGTGAAGTGCGCGCGGAACGCATCGATCGAGCCGAACGAGTCCTGCAGCGCCGCCGCGAGCTCGCCCTCCGGGACGCCGCCTCCGTCAGGTGACATGTTCTGCCAGAACACCGAATGGTTGACGTGGCCGCCGAGGTTGAACGCCAGATCCTTCTCGAGCTTGTTCACGTTCGCGAGGTCGCCGGCGTCGCGCGCTGCGGCGAGCTGCTCGAGCGCGGTGTTGGCACCGGTGACGTAGGCCTGGTGATGCTTGGAGTGATGCAGCTCCATGATCCTGCCGGAGATGTGCGGTTCGAGCGCCGCGTAGTCGTAGGGCAGTTCGGGGAGGGTGTAGGGAGCGGGCATGTCAGTTCCTTTCAGAGTGGATCGGCAGGGAGTGGAAGCGCTTGTCGAGGTAGACGAGAGGACGGCCGGCACCGCCGGCGATGATGTCGAGGACCTCGGCGATCACCACGGTCGATGAGCCGACCGGGATGGTGTGCAGCGCCCGGCAGCGCAGCGCCGCTCTGGCGCTGGGCAGATGCGGTTCGCCTGAGCCGAGCCTGTCCCACCCCTGCTCGGGGGTGAACCGCTCGGCACCGCTGGTCGCGAAGGCCTGAGCGAGATCGGCGTGGTCGTCGTCGATGAGATGGACAACGAAGGTGTCGGCGCCGAGGAGGGCTCCGGCACTGCCCGTCGTACGGGTCACCGAGAACATGATCGCTGCCGGGTCGACCGCGACGGAGGCGACGCTGGATGCCGTGAGCCCGACGGGTCCGGTCGGCGTGGCAGCGGTGATGATCGCGATGCCGGCCGGGTGCGTGCGGAAGGCCGCCTTCAGCCCCTCGCCCACAGCCGATGCGGTCGGATCGCCCTGCGCCCCGGTCATTCGATCCCCTCCTGCGGGGGCAACGCGGCGATCAGCGGATGATCATGCGCGATCATCCCGACCTTGGCTGCTCCGCCCGGGGAGCCGATGTCGTCGAAGAACTCGACGTTCGCCTTGTAGTAGTCCGCCCACTCCTCCGGCACGTCGTCTTCGTAGTAGATCGCCTCGACGGGGCACACCGGCTCGCATGCGCCGCAGTCGACGCACTCGTCGGGGTGGATGTAGAGCGAGCGCTCGCCCTCGTAGATGCAGTCGACCGGGCACTCGTCGATGCAGGCACGATCCTTGACATCGACGCACGGCAGGGCGATCACGTAGGTCATCGAGAATTCTTCCTCCGGGTCATGTCCTCCACGCTAAAACCTCAAGTACGCTTGAGGTCAAATCGACCGCGGCGGGAGGAGCAGAGATGGCGACCGAAGAGGGCGCGGATTCACCGCACCACGTCCCCGACGAGCTGCTCAGCATCGGCGAGATGAGCA
>Ga0308157_10001230_pt1 | contig 56795 bp, 38 predicted proteins | sample PhyBR1_FD_201035 | JGI IMG/M metagenome (GOLD analysis project Ga0308157, IMG submission 201035) | Phyllosphere microbial communities from UC Gill Tract Community Farm, Albany, California, United States - DLSLB.R1 | ecosystem: Host-associated > Plants > Phyllosphere > Unclassified | place: USA...
AAGCATTTTTATCGCCTGCCAACTTAAAAGCTTTTTCTGCAACCACCGCCGAAGCAGCGTGCTGTCCGTGACCTGCCGCCGCAGTAGGAGGAAAACGACAAATGATAACATCAGGACGGAATTTACGGATTACCCAAACTACATCAGCAATAATGCTATCTTCATCCCATTGTTTAAAGGTATCGGTCGTATTTTTAGAGAACCCGAAGTCAATCGCACGGGTAAAAAACTGTTGGGCGCCGTCTAACTTTCTAGCCTCTAAAAGCTCATGTGTTCTAATTAAACCCAATGCAGCACCTTGTTCTGTGCCTAATAAATTCTGACCGCCATCACCTCTTGTTAAAGATAAATAACCCGTTTCTACATTTTGGTCGTTAATCAACCAAGAAAGTAATCCCGTATTTTCATCATCAGGATGAGCAGCTAAGTATAAAACTTTAGGTAAATTTTTGAGCGTTTTGAGGTCGCGATAAATTTCAGATGATTTTGAAGGACGAACCTGTTGGGCCGAACAAAAAACCGTAAAAAAGCCAAGGAGAAATACAGTGCTTATTTTTTTGAACATTTGAATTTGCTTTGCGAGGCAAATATAAGTAAATCATCTTTCTTTCAACCTTTAAAGAAAAAGCACTTAGCAAATCCAGAAATTCTATTCTATTATTTGTAAAATCTGTATGTGAAAGTAAAGACAATTAAAGCAAAGTAAAAACTTCCATTATTTTTAATGCTTAAAACTACATTGTAAGAAATTTAACCAATAAAGTAAATCCTTGATAAAAATGAACTTTACAATTCTTGTTTAATTGGCTCAATTGAACCAAATCATCTATAAAAGTGTTTGAAGATACTCTTGTCTTGTTACTATAAGTACTAATATTATATAGCGTTTTTTTACTAAAAAAATCTAAATGACTGAAATCAGGTGTTAATATAAATTCGTTTTATCAATTCGTGCGAAAGAGCTATATTTAAAGAATAATTACATGATGTGCCGAGGCAAGTCTTTGAAATAACTCTTATCCAAAATTGATTTATACAACGCTTTTAAATATTGCTATTTTCCAGGGGATAGTATTGGGTTTAGTGATTTTGAAGTCTTCCCTATTCAGTAGTCATTCAAATAAATATTTAGCTTACTTACTGTTTACGCTTTCAATTAAATTACTGACTCATGTTTTTGAGATTCAGCAGGTATTTACTTCTTATCCTCTTCTGCGTTTTGTAGACAACATCGAATGGGTATTTCTAATACCAGCTTTCCTATTTCTTTTTATTAAAAACAAAATAAATCATACCGGACAAAGCAAACTAAAAGATTACTGGTGTTTTATTCCATTTGTCTATTCTGCTATCCTTAATATTGTAAACGATCTTGATCATGTTGCCGGGATTTATAATTTCCCAGATACAGGTCTCGCTATAATTAATGTACTTGGGTTGTTTCATCTTGCTCTAGCCGTAACATTCATCCCGTTCCTGCCGCTTTACTCTTATTTTATGATAAGAAATCTAAAAGATTCTCAGGAAAAAAAATGGATATTTACCTTATTAACAATTGTTTCTTTATTATTATTTGCCTGGCTCATTACCGCCCTAGCCGGATTACTTCTTAACTATGATATTTCTTCTACAATGAGTGCTGTGGCTTTATTTGCAACATTTATCATTCATTGGACAGCATATATCGGCATTTACAAATATAAACTGGCAAAAAACAAAAAGGCCATCTACAATTTTCTAAATCAAGATTCAGCTATTTCGTATCCTAATCTGCAAACTGTACAAAATAATGGTAATGACACACCACATGAACATAAGGAATCTATCACAGCAGATAACCTTTATTTTCAAAAATTAGAATTTCTTTGTAAAGATCAGCACATTTATACCGACAGTACATTAAACAGAGAAAAAGTAGCTGAAAAATTAGGCATAAGCGCAGGATATGTTTCACAAATTGTAAATACGGTAACAGGAGACAATTTTGCGCATTATATCAATCAATATCGTGTGGAAGCTGTTAAGGAAATGATGTCGGATCCGGAATATGCAAATTATACTTTGCTGACAATGGGACTAGAATCTGGTTTTACCTCAAAAACAACTTTTTACAATGCCTTTAAAAAAGCGACCGGTAAGACACCCAATGCGTACAAAAACAGCAACAAATAAGTACCATTTTATCCATTTTTAAGCTTTTGAAACCCTTTCTAATTTGATTTATTTGAGTTTTGCACTTAAAATAATTCAAATTAAATTTTTTATGAAAAAGAACTTTTTACTGTTCATCATTTTGTTTGCTTTCTGCTCTGTGAATGCCCAAAATGAAACTGATGCAAACCCTTATCAGAAAAACAATGAAATTAAACTGAATCTTATCACGCCATTATCCGGCGCTGTGGAAGTTGGTTTTGAGCGTTACCTCAACAAAAAGTCATCGGTGGGAATCTCTGCATTATTTGTATATGATCATACAAAAGAAAACGATATGAATTACTTCGTCTCCCCATATTACAGATACTATTTCGGGAAAAAATATGCTTCAGTTTTTTTTGTCGAAGGATTTGGAATGTTCACTTCCATTGACGGAAAAAAAGTATACGCAGCAGACAATGTAACCTTCACTGAAGGCAAAGATGTTTACGATCTTGCACTAGGCGCCGGTTTTGGATGGAAAGTGGTTACCAGGAAAGGATTTGTTTTTGAAGCCAATGTCGGCTACGGTAGGCTCGTATTCAATGCAGATAAAACAGATCACAATCAGGTTTTAAAACTTGGATTGAGTATTGGCTACCGATTTTAATATCAATTGATCTAAATACCAAACAGAGTAAGATTTTGCTTGTGGAAATAGCACTATTTCTCAACGTATTACAACAAAAACCCACAGTGAAAAGGTTTCTATCCTCTTACTGTGGGCTTTATTTTAAATGAAATATTTACTAAACTTTTAATTTGTTGGAAGACGTTTAATTTCTACCAAATAAAGTCACATGGTTGTTGTCTTTCAGCAATTACTCTTTGTGATTTCGTTACATACAATCTAAGGAAGCAACGCGCACTAAGATTAGCTATAAGCTTGCCTTGTATTTTAACCGCCATCGTGCCTCCAGATTGATCAAAATTATAAATAACGATCTGTTGTTTAGGATAAACTCTTTTAAAATCAACAGTCATTTTAACCTGTTCGCCAATAATGTGGATCAGTCTATTTCTATCATCTACAGCAAGGACGCCGGAAGGATCTATATTATATTCGTGTGGATCTAATCTAATGGCATAATCAGATTGATCATTAACAATTTCATCTCTTAAAGTAGCTAAGTTACCATTAGGAATAAATAGGGTGTCAGGATTTTCATCTTCTGATTTAAAGTTTTTACTTGCCTTTACAGATCCCTCTACAGTCAACTTATCATCCTTATTAGCCTCTCTTCCCATTCCGAAGAGTTGTGTATCTACATTGAAGTTTAACCCATCAAAATTGCCGTAAAGTGAACCATATTTATAATATTCATTTTGTTTACCCGAAACAAATCTTTCAAAAGTATGATCCATCATCCCCGATTCATTTCCGTAGAAGCCATCGGCAAGCATTAGTCTTGAACCTGTATTGATGGAAAATTCTTCATTTAGTTTTAATCCATATTGAGAAGCATAATTCCATTGCTGAATATTTGTTACAGTAAAATCCTGGGTAGTCCAAATTTGTGTCCAAGCTGACCAAACACCTCCAGTCATAGTTCGTTGGTAAGTTACATTGGGAATATTACCTGAACCAAATGAAGTTGCTTTTTGTGTAACCCAAGTACTATCGTGGGTCTCAATGACTACATACCACCAACCATTATTGTCATTTGGTGCTCCTGTAAGATTCACACCTTTATAAAACCCTGTTTTTTTATATGTGTTAAGATTTTGACCTGTAATATCAATCGATATACCGTTATTGGTTTTTACAAAGTTTTCATCAACCCAAGTTTGTGTGGAATATCCCATTAAATTATGATTTCCCCAACCAAATGCAGTTTCACCGTTATTAATTCTTGAATCATTACCTTGGGCAACAGTATTTACAGTTGTTCCGTATGTTGGCGTAAAATTGGTTCCTGATAAGACAATACCATTACTGCTTGTGTAGATGGTGTTATTATCTGTCCACGGAACATTTACTACAGCTTGATTATTATTATTAAGTTGCACAGCATAAGAACGTCCTTTTATTTCTGTAACTGAATTTGGCGCCATATTATTTGCAACATCAGAAAATAATCTTATTCCCCCTAGTGAAGTTGATGTTGCTACTGTAAGCGAATAGGAAGGTAAATTACCTTTAGTAACTGTAATCCCATTGGCATTTTGAGCAACATCTGCGATATAATTACCCGAACCTGATACTGTGATAGGTAAACTAAATGCAGTTCCTGTTAATGTTAATCCATTTCCAGCGGTATAAGCTGTATTTGTATCAATCCAAGGCACGTTTACAACAGCCTGACCTGCGGAGTTTAACTGAATACCATAGGTTCTGCTTGCTGTAGCTGTAACTGCATTAGACGCAACTGTTTGTACAGTGTCACTGAATATTTCAACACCACCTTTATTAGTACTTGTTGCTGTAGGTAAGGTGTAAATAGTATCAGTAAATACTGCACCTGCCGGTACATTTGTCAAAACCTGAGAATCGTCTACTTTACCATCTAATGCACTTTGTAATCCTGTGACCTGAGCAATAGTATGTGTATGGTTTACTGCTGATGCGCCAACATCTGAATATGTTAAATTAACAACACCTGTTTGACCATTTACACTTTGAACTGCCCCTGATGAAATTTCCACAAAAACACTTCCGCTCCATCTGTAAGACTTATTGGTATCTGTTGTGACATATATTTTACCAGTCTGCTTTTCATTTGCTGGTAATGCATTAATTACTGCTAAACTTGCACCTTCTATAACATCATCAACATAACTTGGTAATTGTGTAGTCGGTATTAATCCAGCAGCATCTAACGTAGCTACACCATTTGCAGCACCTCGTTGGGTTAATGGGATATACAAACCTAACTGCGCAGTAGTGGCATACCCTGCATTGGCATGATTTCCCCAATTAAAAGCAGTGTTCCAATTGTTTATTTGTGTAGCTGTTGGTACAGATGGAATTATTTGTGCACTCAATCTTCCTGCAGAATCTGCTACAACCATTCTTGTACCTGTCCCAGCTAAGGAAGAAGCTTTTAATGTGTCTGTATCACCTTCCCAGCCAAAGAATCCATCATTACCATTTGCAGTTCTATCATTTAACCATTTATACATTCCCCATTGAGACATTGAGCCAGATGTACCAGAACTAATCCCACCAACTCCAAAAGTTTGATTATTAGCCGACCAGTTATGTCTAAGAATCATTTCAGCTCTTGAAGTATTAGTTGTTGTTGAAATAGCAAAGCCTCCAACATCTCTTGAACCTACCGTCGAACCTCCCACTTGACCACTTGCATTAATAGCATTTGTAGTAAAATCAACCCATAGTTTTCTATTTGCTAAAACTAAATTTGGACTGTTTCCTATTGCGAAAGTATTAGCATCAGCCAATCCCAAATAATGCGTTGCAGCATTAAATCCCATAGCAATACTGTTATTAATAGTATTACCAGGTCTTAGCAATGTTATACTACTTGAACCTGTACCATTAAATATCCAGTTTCCTGTCGTCGTTTTATCACCAGATAGTCCTACTTGATTTGTACCCGCTGTAATATGATCTCTTATAAATTGTGTATTAGATGTCGTTTGTTGTAACGTATGCGTGGAATTATCAGGATTAACTGTTATTGTATAAGTATCTGGATTATGTAAAGGATCACTATCAATTGCTAATACATCCGTTATAACTGTTTTATTATAGGGACCAAAACTACTTAAAAAATTGATTTTCAAGTGTAAATTTGAATCATCTTCTTTATAAAATTCTATATTCGATATAAAAGTACTCGAACCATGTAACCATGTAATTCTTGGTATATACCAGTTATATAAGTATTTGTACATGGAAACTCGGAAAGATACAGAATTACCAGGATAGCCAAACAAAGTAAGTGTAAAAGAGCCCATCATATTTGATGTTCCTGCTGTAGTTAATTTTATCCCAACGCTATTAACCGTTGTTTGGTTTTGAAGTACAAAACTTTTTACTTGAAGAGTTGAAGAATTATTTTTTAAAGCAGTAGATTCAACTATTCCTGCATTATTTATATTCTTAGTATTAAGATTGATATTAAATGGTGAGCCATTAAAAGGTACATACTTTGAATCTGCTTGATTTACTGTCGTATAGACTGCATTATCTAAACTACCATCCGCCTTTAAAAAGTGGGCGGCTGTACCGCCCGTCACTCTATAACCTTTGGAGGTGTTATAATATGAGTATTTAACATCCATTTTAAATATCTTTACGGGTTACTGTGATAGATACAGTATTAGGTAAAGCAGAATCAAATTCTACATCTATTTTATTCGGATCGGTTAATTTTACCCTGCCTTCGATTTTATAAAATGTTACTGTATCATACATGGCAACATCTACGTTTCTAGTCCCTAAGTTGTGTGCTATACTTGAAGTACCGGAAATAGCAGTAGTGTATGATCTTACGATATTACTACCTGCAACGACTCTACCTTTAGCATCTACTGTTACCTCATCATAAGTTCCGGCAGCTACTCCTGTTGCAGCTAATGTCAACGCTGAAGTAACATTTGCAGATCCGTCAAAAGTTGTTGCCCATGTAGCGTCACCTGAAGCAGAAATTGTTCTCGCCGTTGTCAATTTTGCAGCTGACCCTGTGGTATTGATTGCTGCAGTACCCGTCAATAATGTTGCAGGAACAGCAGTAACAGGAATTGCAACGTTTCCTGAACCGTCAATCGTCTGTGCTGTTGAGGTAACTCCGGAAAGCGTAATCGTTCGTGCTGCCGTCCATTTTGAAGCGGAAAGAACACTTTTCGCTGCATCTGCCGTGTTATCAACATTACTTAAGCCAACATGAGATTTATTTAAAACCACAACTCCCGTTAATCCATTTACAGAATCTACAGCTCCGGAGGTGATATAAACGAACGTTGTACCCGTCCATCGGTACGTTTTGTTGGTATCAAGAGAAACATAAATTTTACCTGTCTCGCCGGCGATGAGGTTGGTATATGCTGCTTCTTTATAGAATTTTCCGTCAGCCGTTTTATAATATCCTTCCAAAACATCATCCACATACGATGGCAATTGAGATGCAGGAACCAAGCCTGATGCATCCAATGAAGCAACCCCATTCGCTGCGCCTTTTTGTGATAAAGGAACATAATTAGCCAAATCTGCCGCAGTAGGCATAGAACCTAGAGATACCGTAATTCCGTTGGCGGTCTGAGTGATTCCTGTAACCACATTCCCTGTACCTGAGGTAGTAACCGGTAGTGAAAATGAAGTACCAGACAATGTCAAACCATTACCTGCACTATACGTTGTATCTGTAGAAACTAATGTAATTGTGCTTCCGGTTTGGTTGATCGTCATATTAGCTCCGGCTGCAAGGGTCACGTCCCCAGAGACTAGAGTTCCAGATGCACCCCCTTTCAGACGGGTAATCGTGTCTGGCGTTGTAATTACTCTGTTTGCTGACAAATCATAGGCTGTCCCGTTAATTGTTAACGTTCTTGTTTTTGGCACATAATCTAATGGGTTCAAATTTCCATCATGCCAAAAAGAATTGATCGGTCTTGTGCTACCTCCAGCGGTTAAAATATCATTGTCTGTTTTACCTTCAATTTTGTAACCTACAGAGCTTCTGTAATAAGCGTATTTAATGTCCATAATTATATTTTTTTAATTGTTAACTGAATTATATTGGGTGGTACAGAATCAAACAGCACTTCAATAGTATTGGTGTCTATTCGTCTCACCTTAAGGGGAACTGTAAACATTGTAACTGTGTCGTATGCATCAATCACAAAGCTTAATGTATCAAGATCATGTTTTATTCTGGAGTCTCCCCTCACTCTTTCTTCATACTTGATTTTTTCTAAACTGGCTGCGTCTTCGATATTTTTGATTTTATCGTACACCTGATCATTAAACTGATTTTGATATTTGATTGCGTTCCAGTTTGAATATGTTCCGACAACGTTTATTTTATCATCATAACTTGCTTTGGTGACATCGTCTTTTAGCAATTCTATCTGCTGCGTGTTTTCTTTGATATAGTTTACGATTTCCTGAAGTTCATCTAAAGAAAGGTCGTTTGATAATAGTTTGTTTTTAATATTTTCTATCTCCAGTGTCAGGTCTTTATCCGCATCTTTCAATTCATCGACAAAACCATTTACCTGTATTTTTGTGTACACGTTCCCCAACTGATCCGAACTGTCAGTTGTAGCAACATTGCTGATTCCGAGTTTATTTTTCCAGCTATTAACATGATTTGCTGTTAAATTATCCGCATTCAGCAAAGCCAGATATCCCGAATGAGCCATTGAATCTGCTAAATGCTGTTGGAAAGCTTCTGCACTTGCAAATGATTGAAAAGTTTCTTCAAACCCTTCAATACTTTCCATAGGAATTAAGTTTTCTTTATGATAAAAAGACAGAAACGTTTCTTTGAACTGTGTTTGTGTTGGAAAATCTCCAGTTTCAAACCAACTGAAAATTGTATTTAGTGGTGTACTCATTTGATGATTGAAAATTAGTTTTTGATAAAATTGATAATTAGGGAAGGTCTGCATGATTCATAAGTTTAATATCCTATATGAATTATATATCTTTTTAAGCTATTTTTGAATTTAACCCCTTCTTTATCAGAGTATTTGCGAATGAATTATTGATAAGCTCATTACTAAAAAAACAGTGTACGTTAAAAATATTTGGTGATTGTATGTCACCTCAACAAATTCACTTACCGTTTTTTATAACAATTTCAGCTTACTCTAGAGTATAATTATTCAGAGCTCAAATTTCAATTTTTTTTGGGTATTATAAAAGTTTTTTGCCTTCCCCATTCTGTAGTTGCAGCAACCTTTATTGTTGTAAAATCTGATGATACTGCTTTGTAATTACAAGTTCAAAATTCACTATTTTTTAGTTCTTATGAAAGTTTTTTGATCTCTGTATTCTGTAGTTGCAGTAGACAAAAAAATAGTATTTTACTACTTATTAATTAGATGTCATATTGCTTTGTATCAACAGGTTTTGCATCAAATTTGAATCCTTTATTAGCAGCTATACCTGTTACTTTACAAAAACCAGGAACCTTAAACATTGTCCCTACATTATCATGAGTCACTTCTATATAGCTGTCACTGTCATTGAAGATTTCAATACGTTGTCCTAAAATTGGTTTTTGTGGTAATCTTACGGTTTCTCTTGTTACAATATAAATATGAGCATTTCTAGATCGTCTTACATCTCCATCTGTGTTATACAGAGGATTAAGAATCAACTGCATAGAAGTGTTATGAATGTCAACAGTATCTACTGATAAATCTCCAGCTAGTTGAACTTTATCTTCGTCATTACCGATCTCTCTTCCTATACCAAGTAACTTTGCATCAAAATGAATATTTAATCCCTCAAATCCATTAACTGATGAACCGTATTTAATGTATTCATTTATTCTACCTGCGTAGAACACTTCATTAGATAAATCAACAAGTCCAGCTTCTCCGCCAATGTAATCTTCTTCTAAGGCTAATGTTCCGTAACCTATGCTATTCATTAATCTCACACTGCTGAATTGTGGAGCCTGTCCTGTCCCTAAATATTGGTCAATATTATTTAGATAAGATAAATTGGAATGGGTATGAGAACTTCCTCCTGCTGCCGCATTCCATGAATTAATATTAGCTTGAGTTATATTATTTACAGGATGTGACTGAGAAATGAAATTACTATCAACCCATGTTTGTGTTGCATAACTGCCTGATGAAATTCCACCTAAATTATCAGCATTCCTTGCGCTATCTACTCTTACACCATAAGTTCCGGAGCCATTTCCACCTACTAACGTTGGATAACTAGGATTCCATTGGAATTCCGCATCTACATTTGATTTTGAAGCTCCCCAAGGAGTTGTACCACTTGAAATATCAAATATAGTATGCCCATTCCCGTAATTATTCCAAGTCATTTCGCTTAGAACCCGTCTATTAGTGATAGCTGGTTGACCTACATAGTTCCAATGATAAGGTGGTGCTACATCTAATAACTGATTTAAGTTGACGGCATGAACACCAATTGTACCATTTGGAATAACAGGACTTTGTAAAAAAGTATTTGTATTGGCTAAAGTTTGCACACCATTCAATGTGGCATAACTTCCCAACTGAGTATTTAAAGCAGATTGCGTGACATATCCATTCAAATTTGCTGAGGTCAGAAATCCTTGATTATTTACCCAGTTCTGTGTTGATAATGTATAGATTGCTATCTTTACTTGTTTCGTTCCTACTGGTTCAGCTGAGTTATCAATTGAAACTACACGATTAACAGTTGTTTGACCGCCACCGCCAGTGGTTATAGCTTTTACCGAAAATCCTTGCCAGTACCACAATCTTGGGAACCAAAAACATAGGTTTCCGTTGATATTTACTGCAATAATAGTAGTAAGATCTGCATAGGTTGAATATCCTGATTGGTTGATGATAGTATCTGCATAGATGTAACCCTGAACTTTTGTATCCATCGGTATACCACCTCCGTACATATTACCCTTAATTTCTAAAAGAAAAGATTCTCCCTGAATCTGTGAATAGTCAATATTTGTTGTAATTAATGTACCATCTGTAAAATCTCTATATGAATTAACAAATGCATCATCCTTACTATATTTTGTAAGCTGGCCTCCACCTCCCATAAGAAAGTAATCATCGGATGAATTATTCTTAATAAAACCATTTGAAGTAATATTACCATTAACATCTAATTCAGTTGTAGGGTTTTCCTTATTTATACCAACAAAATTATTCGCCCTGTTTGCTGATAAAATTGGTGCCGAATTGTTTAGTCCATTATTTAAACTATGCAGAGTTAATAACCCTGTATTGGTATCTGTATAGAAATCAAATCCATAAGAATCTAACAAAGTGGGTTCTGCTAAATGAAGAACTCTTTGTTTGCCTATGTTAGTATTACCAATACGCAATACTCCGGTCATGGTATCACCTGCTTTGTTTACTTTTGAATCAGGGCTGAAATTCAGAGAAGTCCAGTTTATAGCATTGATGTCAATAATAGGAATATAACCCCTCAAAGACATATCGGTGGTGTTGATACCTTGATATAAAAATAAGTTATCAGCAGTTGTTGGGAAATCTAATCTGTTATACCAGGTGTTTCCTCCTTTGAAATGAAATGAAGTTCCATAATAACTTTGGAAATTTGTTAATGCTGGGTCTCCAGCATAATCTGTTATAGATAAAGGAAAATCTGTTTTAGCTATTAATGCTGTATCTTGACCACCTCTTATCGTTAAATATAAATCAGGATTGAAAATTCCTGCGTGCCAAACTTGATTATCTTTATAGCGAAATGCATTTTCCCCAACAGCTAAACTATTTGCAAAAGCCCAAGGTGTTAAGCCCCATCCCATATAAACATGAGCAAAATTATCTCCTGTAGTTAAAGCGCCAATACCTGCCATAAAATCAGAATCATCCATCTTTTCCCAGAATAATCCAGTGGCATTTAATGTTGATGCTTGTTGAATTGTAATAACACCTTGTTCACTAATTCTACCTCCTCCAGTTAAAGTACCACCTGACAATGGTAAGTAATTATTGGGATTAAAGTTACCTTCGTGCCATAAACCATAATTATTATAAGTAGGAGTTGACGCATTTGGCGTGATTCTAAATCTTTGCGCTACGCCAGTTTCTACAAGGTTGAATTCTCCTCCTGAAGATTCTATATGCCATTTACCTACTCCATTTTCAGAAAATTGTAAATGATTGTTTGTTGCATTGAGGTTTAGTGTACCAGTCATGGTATCACCAGACTTGCTTACATAGTTTGCTAACTGACTTTGATTTACAGGGTTTGGTAAATTATTATCATCCCACAAAGTTCTTACTGGCGACCATGGTGTATTTTGATACCATGATGTTTTATATTGAATATTTCCATTGCCCCCATTAAAAATCAATTGAGTTTTATCATGTCCTGCTAAACCATTTATGTTTAAAATAGTACCAATACTATTTTGAAATCCTGTAGTTGATGTAGGTAGAGAATAAAAATTACCTAACCATATTTTCCCATTACCATCTACAACATCATTATAGTTAGATGCATCAATAGCTTTTAAAGTATTAGTCCCATCATTACTAAAAAAATTAGAAGGATTAAAATTCCCTGTGTGCCATAATTCCATCCAAGATTTAACACCATTGACACTTTCTTTTGTTCTAAACCAAAGTCTTGAAACATCACCATTGTGACCGTTATTATAATAAAAATCTAAATTATTATTGTCTCCCCCGACTTCTGAAAATTTTATATAACCTCCATAACTTGCTCCATCTGGTCTATCAGTTCCAGCCCAACTAGATGAATAATAGCTAGAAATAAAACCCCCATTTGGTAATTCTGCATCTAAAGTTGTGGCAACAACACCAATTGATTTTGATGCTATCTTATCATTTTGAAGAAAATTAGAAGGATTTAAATTCCCTGAATGCCATAAATTACCAATTGTTGTAGCATCAACAGTTGCTTGTAATTGAGAACCAGTCCAGCCGAGTAGTATATTATTACCAGTCGTTCCAGTTCCTCCAACTCTTACATATTGTCCTAATGGTTGATAATTTGCTAATTGACCCAAATTAACAGCATGGTCATTTTGTATAGCATTAGGCACTGATATGTTAGTCCTAAAAGTAGTTAACAAATCTTCTACAACAATTTTTTCAATAGAGTTTCGATAAATTGAAACATTCTTATTATTTAATGTTCCAAGTAAAAATTCATTAGGTGTTGGTTGAACAAATCCTCTTGCATTTGCAGAGTCACCATCAAGAATCCATTGTGTATATGCACCATTAAAACCTTTTATACCATCAATACTTTGGTCACCTGTTGTTTTAACATAACCAGCTAATTGACTTTGATCTACTTTAGCATTCCAATCGCTTGCAGAACCAAAATTAGACGTAAGAATATTACCATCAGGTTGAATTAATACCTGTTCAGAATAATTTGCCCCACCATCAGAGGAAAACTGGAAAGCGTATCCTAAACTATCAGAACTACCACCTCTTTTATTACCTACCTTCCATCTTGTATTATAAAAATGATAAATATGTCCTGAAACAATACTATTAATAGATGATGAAGTCTTCCAAACATCTACTTGATTTTGTTCATTACCATAAAAAGAAACGTTAGAAGTTAAAGCAAAATTTTTATCAGCTATAATCCATTGTGGTGTATTAATGGTAACATAATTATCAGAATCGGTTGATGTAATAATTTTAGACCATCCTGAAAAATTACCATTTTGTGAAGCTCTTTTATAAATATCACCATAAGTGTTTATACCTAATTGAATACCATAACTAGGATGTGTACTTATTGATATTAAACCATTTGCATTATCTACAGCATTTGGAAATAAGTTAGTTGAGGTAGGATATATTACTGGATAATAATTAAACGTATAATCATTAATAAGATTATTTAAATCAGCTTCTCCAGTAGCTGTTGATTGTAGAAAACTATGAGTATGATTAATTAATGCAAAATCTGAGATGGGTTTGTGACCACCAGCACCCGTTAAAACATAACCATCATGTGAACCTTCTTTGATATATCCAGCTGCTCTCAAATACTTATAACCAGTTCCATTTATATTCATAAATGAAAATTCAGAATCGTTTCTAAAACTTATAGTTCCTGCATACTCTCCTGGTTGATGGAAACCTATTGATGGAAATATATTAACACCATCACCTCTTATTTCTAATGCAACTTGATCATAATTATTTCCTATAGCACCTGCAAAAGCTTTTCTTGATGGAATAACTTGAGGCGTATTCAAACTTACAAAATTATCCGTAACCCAATTCATAGTTGCTCCTTGGGTCTGTGTCCAATTATAAGCAATTGCCCAATCTATTGCACTTCCATAATTTAAAGTGGCAATATTTCCTTTTGAATAAATTCCGTTGGTAGGAATTAAGTTTTCGTCTTGAAATGCATTAGATACAAGTAAACCTCCCATGTAAGCCTTCTGAGCTTCACCTCCGTTTAAAAATGCAAATGGTGTAGGAGCGTCTATTCCAGTATAGCCGGCGACTATATATTTTTGCCAATAATTCCCTAGCTGATTTGATGTTACTAAATTTAAATCATAAACTATTTCTGTATGTGTTCTTCTACTGATTTTTTTTGTAGTAGGGTTCCAAACTAACACAAAACCGGCCTCGTTTGGAACACTTTTTACGATAATTTCGCCTTCAACGGCGACGTGATTATTAAAATATTCGGGTGCGATCATCAATCTAATCTTGCGGTTAAGGTTATTCTATATTCGTTCGGAGTAAGAGGTGCTAAAACGTCGATCTGCACATCATTTTCGGTAACAGGTACACAGCTAAGATTTATTCTCCTGTTATCTGCATTTCGGTAGCAGGTATAATCAACGTTTCGGGTTTCCCAGTTGTGCGTTAATGAAAAATTTACAGATGAGCCGTCACCGATCTGCCATGTTCTGCTTTTAATTTTTGCATCCAAAACAGCTTTCGTCGATTTTGGAGTCATTGCTTTAACAGCATCAGTTCCAACAATAGCTTCAACATCTGTAGCAATCTGAATAAGTCCTTTCACTCTATCTGTAGCATCTACAATATCAGGAATTCCTTTTTCTATAATCTGATAATTTGTAGCAACATTGGAAGCATTATCGGTATTAGCAATAAGATGATCGCCGATTGAAACGGGCTCATCACCCACCCAACCATTTGCCGTAATCACCCAAACCATACCAGTTCTGATGGTAGCTGATGTAATTGGCGAAGGAGTGGCCATTGATCCTTTAACTGTCGCAGGGATATAACCTCCCGGCTGATAAATCAATGCCCCTGTAAGGCTTTGCCCTATTAAGTTTTCAATATAAGTTTTAATCTTATTAGATGACCATGTATAGGTACCCGACTGCATAGCATCATTCAGGAAAATGGAGACGATATCTGCATTGGTAAGGTTTCTGCCCGCTACTTTAATAACGTGTCCCGAACTATTCGTCAGGATCTGGCTTAGCAATAGAAGTCCACCAGTCTGATCTGTCTGAAAAGGATTATTGGTCAACGGATAATCAGGATGTACATAATTTTGGGCTAAATTAATCCATTCGGCTCCGTTCCATTGATGCAACTCACGTTTATAATCAATTACCCAACCTGCAGGCACATTATCTGTACTCGGAAATGTGTCAAAATATTGAAATCTGGTACGTTTCAGTTCTCCAAAAAAATTATCCTGATGTGCGTTATTACTTATTACTGCGTTATTATTCATAGTTGTTTTATTTTTATTTATGGTTTAACTTTTAAAATGAGAATGTTAATTGGATTGGGAAGGTCCCCCAGCATCTTAATTTCTATGGTTTGATTGGTTGCGTAATCGTCAATATTTATTTTTTTACCCGTCACACTATCCCGGGCCTGAATGATTACATTTTCAGTTTCTAAGGTGTTTGGGAAAACTGTGCTTCCTGTCACTTGTACCACTGCACTTGTAGAAGTCTGTGAGATAAGCAAAACCTTATCATAGATTTGCTTATTAAATTCCTGCTGATTTTTCGGACTTTTTAACCAATCGTAATCGAATAACAGTTTCACTTTATCTTCCCTGGATTCTCCTATCGGCATTGCTTTTAAAGCTTCAATGTCCTGTCGGTTTTTTTTGATGAAATCGACTATTTCCTGAAGTTCATCCAGAGACAGATCACTCGATACCAGTATCTTTTTAATATCATCAATCTCTAAGGCAAATGATTGAAAAATTTCTTCAAACCCTTCAATACTCTCCCTAGGAATCAGGTCATCTTTGTGATGAAAAGATGAAAAAGTATCTTCAAACTGTGTTTGCGTCGGAAAATCTCCAGCTTCAAACCAACTGAAGATTGTATGTAATGGTGTACTCATTTAATGATTTAAAATTAGTTTTTGATAAAATTGATAATTGGAAGTGATCTGTCTTTTCAGGCTTATTGCTTTAATAAAATTCTCTATTTTTTGAGTGATTCTTGATTTTATTCCTCTTTATCAACCCTATCAATTAATGAATTGCATGGTCATCATCAAGAAAACCATGCATTTTATTGTATTGCTGTCAAAGTCAGTTAATCTAAAACAGACTTTCTCTGAAAGCAATACGAATTACAGTTTTTAAAATCTTATTTCGAAAAAAATAAGTCTGCTTCAGCTTTTCTACGCCTGATTAAACCGTTTAAAGTTTTTCCTCCTGCGGTAATATATCTTGAGATAAACCAATCTTTTATAGTTTCTGAATTTGCTTTTTTATTGATCAAAGAAAACAGAGTATCAGATCCTCCTGTGTTGTAAGTATGCGAGACAAGAGCATCAAATTGATTTTGTGTAAGAGCGACTATAATTTTATTGCTGACTACTTTTTCATACGTCGGTAAAACAGATGAAAATAATTCTACTCCTTTTTCTTTACTAATTGAAGGATCTTTCAGGGTTACTTTTTTTCCTCCCGGATAATAAGTATTTCCGTAGCCAATTGTCGGGATTCCTGCTGAATCCAAATAAGGTTTTGAACTAAATCCTTCAAATGATAAAATCAGGTTTATTCCTTTTCGTGATGTTTTCATTTCTTAAAATATTTATAGACGAAAAAGATGAATATTAAAAAGGTCACAACAATCGTAATTACGATCCAGGTTCCGGCTTGAAAGCCTGTAGAATTGATGTTTTTAGTCTCTTCAAAAACTTCTGAATCAACTTCTCTGTTAGCTTCTTTTAAAACAGCATTCTGAGCCGAATCCTGAAAAATATATGTAAATTCTTCTTTTCGTACTTCCGAATTTTTATTGTCGGTCTTCAGATAATGGTTATTGATTGCGTATTCTGCATTTCCTATGATAGAAATACTTTGAACGGTATCACTTCCAACAACATTATGGAAAACAAAAGGGTTGGATAGATCAGATTTTCCTGTAATCAATACCTCTCCGGATATTTCATTTTTCTTTTCTTTGACTAATGCATCGACAGCTGTGTTTTGAATAGATTTTGTGCTTTGTACACTTGCAGAATCTACTTTTACTTTCTCTGTCTCACTTTTATTTTCTTTATAATTGGTTGTAATTTTATGTTTACTTCGGCAACACAATATGAGGCCACTGAATATAATCAGCAGCAGAATTTTTGCTTTCATAAGCTTTATTTTTTGAAATTATTAGGGTAAAGAAGCCGGGAGTAGAAGGAAGTTATTGTATTCGTAAACAATGTTTCCCGACTTTTATCTTTATGTAAATATTTTATCTTCCTTCACATATTCTTTTTTAATACTTTCTAAGAACACTTCTAAACTTACTCTGTAATCAGGTTCCTGTGATGCAATTGTTTTTAAACTGACATCTTGTATAACATTCATGATATTAGAGCCGGTGAGCTCGTACCGTTTGGCAATTTGTTCTAAATTAATATCCTTAAGCTGTAATTGCGCAGGCAAATTTTGTTGCCAGATACGCAAACGCTCTTCATACTTTGGATTATTAAATTTGATGCAGCTATGAAAACGTCTCGTAAAGGCTTTATCCATATTATTTTTAAAGTTGGATGCCAAAATAATAAGTCCCGAAAACGTTTCTATTCGCTGTAACAAGTAAGAAACTTCCTGATTCGCATATTTATCATGAGCATCCCGTACATTGGTTCGTTTTCCGAAAATGGCATCTGCCTCATCAAAAAATAAAATCCAGTTTTTGTTTTCCGCTTTATCAAATAATTTGGCTAAATGTTTTTCAGTTTCGCCGATGTATTTTGAGACCAGCATCGAAACATCAACTCTGAAGACAGGGCGTTTCGTATACTTTCCTAAAAGGCTCGCTGCAAGAGTTTTCCCCGTTCCCGGTTCGCCATAAAACAATACGCGAAAGCCTGGTTTAAGTTTTTTCTGCATATCCCAATCTTCCATAAGAATCCGGCTGCTGTTGTACCAATCTTCAATGCTTTTAATTTCTTTTAATGTGATTTTAGGAAGTATCAAATCATCCCACGATCGACGGGTCCGCAATAGTTCTGCAGGAAAATCATTGCTCATTTTTGGCAATACTTCTACTCCGAAAATAATCGTATTAAAAGCTTCCTGATGCACACTTATCTGGCTATTCGTTGAACTATGCTCTGATAAACCCGATAAAACAATAAGCTCTTCTTTAATCAAAACCGAATTGGGATCGAAATAATCTAATGCCTTCAGTCGCTCTGAAATGCTTTCTCCACCCAAAATATATTGAACAGTCTGAATTGTCGGATAAAAAAGTCTGCCATTATCATTGGTTACACAGTAATCAAACAACACACTACTTGGAAACTCCAGAAAAATACGCTTCAGCAGTGACGGATCCAGTCTTGGTAACAAAGCCATCAACAGAATTATAACTTCCTGATGTGTAAGCTTTTTCCCCGAAATATAGTTTCCTAACTGAAAGCCTTCATGGTCATTAGTTTTCAATTCGGGTGCTGCCGTATTAAAATCTTCTGAAGCATTGTTGATACGCCATTTTATAACCTCTTCTAAATGAGTAAATAATTTTTGTATTTGTTCTTGTTCCATTGGTTTTTTAGTCTTTTTTTATTTTTAAAATTCAAAATTTACTCTTCTTCATCTCTTGCAATAAATTCTTGTTTTGGCTTTTTAGTGTAGCAAATCAATTCTTTTCTGTCTTAAAATTTTTTGAAAAACAATTATTAATTGGTTACTAGAAGTAAACGTTACTCATATTAGAAAGTCTTACCCAAACTGCCTGAGCAGTTATTTTTTGTTGAAAGTCTTTCCCTTACTGAAATTCCTACTTGTTAAAAAATCAATCTTCCGCTCTCACGGAATCATGATCTTCGCTTGAAAGAAAATAATAGCTCAGCCATAAGCTATTATTCTTTTTTTTGGATGAGATTCTAATGCTTACACATCAGAAAATTCCAATATTTCAAGGACAAAAGATTTCCTGTTAAAGAACATCTTACCCGATTGAGGTATTTTTTAAAATAATTTCGCACTATAAAGTGGTTTACTTTAATAAGCCTCAACCGAAAAGTTGCTCACCTATGAATAAAAATAACTTTTGTAACATCTCATTTTTTTATTGTTTTTTTATTATTTAAATTGATTTTAAAATTCTCATTAGTTAACTTTTTTGATTAAGTTTTTCATACAAATAGTTCTCTGATAGAGGTGAAACAAAGTCTGAGTTTTAACTGTTATTATATTTGCTGTTTTATCTTAATCTTGTGCTCCTTCATAACCATAAGGAAAAACAATACATTCATTAATATAAACACTCAAATCTCCAGCAAAATTGAGTTTAGATAATATAATTACTTGTTCCTGAGATGAAATATTAATAAACTGGTCATTAAAACCAAAATTTGCAAATCTCCTAAGATTAGATATGCCAATTCCAAAAGGTAAAGGGATATAAATATTTTCATCTTTAATTGTGGCGCTTAATCTAAATCTTATGGTAACATACTCGCTTCCTTCCTGATGTTCAAAATTAATTACACCATTTGCAGAAGAACCTCCCGACATAATAAAATCCTCAGAGTTGATTTGTCCCGTTTCTTTAATGCCTACTTCAAGATACCCTATCTCACCAGTATTTTTTTGAACTAATTTTCTAGTGAAACTGGGATCTCCCTGAGCATTCGTTAAAGCTTCTGTTCTAATCCCGTTTTGAGTTATCTCAGTAATTTTGTTACTGCCTCCTCCTGTAGCATCAGATGTTGTTACTTTAAAAGATTTTGGTTTTATATCTAATTCTACTGTACCTACTCCTGCTGACATAGCACTTAGTCTGGTAAAAGTTTTAGTTATTTTTAACTCATTCATCGTGTTAAAATCTTCAGTAGAAACAGATGTATTAATACCCTCTTCTATATTGGTCATAAAGAACACCTGATCTGAGTTTACATATTCTGTAGCTAAAAAGTGAGAATTACTTACTCCATTTTTACCAAACTCTATTCTTCCACCTTCATTTTGAACTGTTATTAAACCTGATGCCGGTGACTCTGGAGTTGTACCCGTTAAAGGAATAGATTTTTCTCCTCCACCGTCGATAATATCGCCGACATTCACCTTGTTATTTAATGATGCTTCTAATCCGTCAACTTCTGTGATCGGAATTTTTGTGTTAGTGTGTCTAAAAGAAGAAAAAGTTTGTTGAAATTCTTTCTGTGTTGGCATGTCGCCGGTCTGAAACCAACTTAATATTGTTTCTAAATCTGTCATGTTATTGAACGTTTGGTTGTATGATTTCAAGAGCAAAATGCTTTATTAAAGAGCATCTACTCTATTAAGGTTGTAATTTTTAATTTATAATGTAATTGATTAAATCATTCTCGTCTCGTCCTAAAATAATTTTAATAGTAACGGGTTGCGATCTGAATTTTGTTCCATTAACATTAATTTCTAATAACATTTGAATAAGTGAAAATGGTTTTCTGTGATGCGCTGAATATTTAAATGAACCAGGTCTGTGAAATGTTCCCGACGGAGCAAACTCGTTGTAAGCTGAATCAGGTTTGAAATAGTTGATCGGATTAAGATCTATAGCCATTTCATTAGACGTTACGGGATATTCCGACTGTCGACCCCAAGATTCTGCATCCGGCAAAAGTTCCTGATAATAACCTGCATTTTTTACATAACCACTTTTAAGTGTTTTTTGTTGTTTGTAGCGTTTAATGATGATTTTGGGTTGATATTTATCGATATCTAAGTCGGTTAACAATTTTACGTTTAAACATTTATAAGCTACATTTCTACTTAAAACATGTTTATAATCATCTATCTTTTGGGGTTCATTTTCTTCCGGATCTTCAATATTCATATGCCCTCTGCCAGATTTCTCGATATCTTCAGCGACATAGAAATGATAGTATTTTTTCTTATAATCTCGAGATGGTTTTACATCCAATCCGAAACTAAATTCATTTAAATGGACATAATTATCGATGAACTCTCCAAACTGATTCTGTGTAGGATATTTACCTGTTTCAAAATAGGTTTTCAGTTCCTTTCTTTGGGTTAAGATATTCTTTTCTTTCATTGTGTTTTTTGATGTTTTATTGTTATGTTCCTGATAGAATTGCCCTCCGGAGCCAATTAGTATTCATAGATTTAAAGTTCAAAATTCATCCTTTTTTTGTTCGTATGAAAGTTTTTTGCCCTTGCTATCCTGTAGTTGCAGTAAGTCTTATTTTTCTGGATCATAGACATATATTTCTATAGTTCCGAATTCTCCTGTCATATCAACGGGAATATAATCTTCCCTTGGCGTGAAAATATTTATATTTACCATATGATCATCAGACCTTGCCGCCATACAATCTACCGGAGTTGATTTATTAAATGGTTTATTGATTTTGCTATTGATCCAAACTCGGCCTTCGGGGAAAGCTTTTTCCATAAATCCGGTGTAAAAACCAACGTCATTACGGCTCCAATTAATATCTCCAATTGTGTTTTCTAATACGGTAAATCTGGGTTCGAAAGATTTTTCATCCACATGTAATAGGGCTCTGTAAATTTTATAGTTCCTTTTAGGCTCTGTAGAATCTACAATCCCTAAAACCCTTTGCCAATCATATATATTTTTAGAATCAAGATTGGAAGCATCTCTTCTTGTTAAATAGCTGATATGCGAATCTGCTGACCAAAGGTGGTTTTCTAATGCTTCTTTATCTGCTTTATTTTGAAGATTGGCATTCACACCGCCAAGTTGTTCCTGAACTGTTGCTTTGTCGGCTTTAACTGCAAGATTAGTATTCACATCAACTAATCCATCTTCAACAATTTTTATTCTGCTCACTTCCTGTTGAAGGGTGAGTTTATCAGCCTTAATGGCAAGATTAGTATTCACATCAACCAATCCATCTTCGACAACTTTTATTCGGTTAACTTCCTGCTGAAGGGTTAGTTTATCCGCTTTAATGGCAAGATTATCATTCAAATCAACTAATCCATCTTCAACAACTTTTATCCGATTAACTTCCTGTTGAAGGGTAAGTTTGTCTGCTTTAATTTCAAGATTAGAATTCACATCAACTAATCCATCTTCGACAACTTTTATTCGGTTAACTTCCTGCTGAAGCGTAAGTTTATCGGCTTTAGATTGGAGATCGTTGGTGAAGGTGCCAAATTGCTCAAGAACTGTGGCTTTATCTGCTTTAATTGCAAGAGTAGAATTCACATCAATTAATCCATCTTCAAGAAATTTTATTTTATTCAGTTCTGGATCAATCGTAGCTTTATCAGCTTTTAATCCTAAATTAATATTAACACCGTTCAATTGCTCAAGAACTGTAGCTTTATCCGCTTTAATGGCAAGATTAGAATTCACATCAACTAATCCATCTTCGACAACTTTTATTCTGTTCACTTCCTGCTGAAGGGTAAGTTTGTCGGCTTTAGATTCAAGATCGGTTGTGAAAGTGCCGAATTGCTCAAGAACTGTGGCTTTATCTGCTTTAATAGCAAGATTAGTATTCACATCAACCAATCCATCTTCGACAACTTTTATTCTGTTCACTTCCTGCTGAAGGGTAAGTTTGTCGGCTTTAGATTCAAGATCGGTTGTGAAAGTGCCGAATTGCTCAAGAACTGTGGCTTTATCCGCTTTAATTGAAAGATTGGAATTCACATCAGCTAATCCATCTTCAACAACTTTTATTCGGCTCACTTCCTGTTGAAGGGTAAGTTTATCCGCTTTAATTGCAAGATTAGAATTAACATCAACTAATCCATCTTCAACAACTTTTATTCTGTTAACTTCCTGCTGAAGCGTAAGTTTATCTGCCTTAATTGCAAGATTAGAATTCACATCAATCAATCCATCTTCGACAACTTTTATCCGGTTCACTTCCTGCTGAAGTGTGAGTTTATCGGCTTTAGACTGAAGATCGGTGTTGAAGATGCCGAATTGTTCAAGAACAGTGGCTTTGTCTGCCTTGATTACAAGATTGGAATTCAAATCAACTAATCCATCTTCAACAACTTTTATTCGGCTCACTTCCTGCTGAAGGGTAAGTTTATCCGCTTTAGATTGAAGATCGGTGGTGAAAGTGCCGAATTGCTCAAGAACTGTTGCTTTATCCGCTTTAATAGCAAGATTAGAATTTAAATCAATTAGTCCATCTTCAACAACTTTTATTCTGTTTACTTCCTGCTGAAGCGTAAGTTTATCGGCTTTAGATTGAAGATCTGCTGTGAAGGTGCCGAATTGCTCAAAAACAGTGGCTTTATCCGCTTTAATGGCAAGACCAGCATTCACATCAATCAATCCATCTTCAACAACTTTTATCCGGTTCACTTCCTGCTGAAGCGTAAGTTTATCGGCTTTAATGGCAAGATTAGAATTCACATCAATTAATCCATCTTCAAGAAATTTTATTTTATTCAGTTCTGGATCAATCGTAGCCTTATCAGCTTTTAATCCTAAATTAATATTAACACCGTTCAACTGCTCAAGAACAACTGCTTTATCTGCTTTAATTGCAAGATTAGCATTCACATCAATCAATTCATCTTCAACAACTTTTATTCGGTTCACTTCCTGCTGAAGGGTGAGTTTATCGGCTTTGGATTGAAGATCTGCTGTGAAGGAGCCGAATTGCTCAATAACTGTGGCTTTGTCGGCTTTAATGGCAAGACCGGAATTTAGATTGGTTAATCCGTCCTGAACAATTTTTATTTTATTAAGTTCGCTTTGAAGACCTTCTACCATTCCGATTGTAATATTCGAAAGCCCGGTTGACAGATAATTACTTTTATCATTTTTTGCGCCGCCTTTAAATAGATAAAGAGAATAATTCTCATCATTCACCGGAATAGCAATGAAGTCGTTATCCTCAAAATCATAAGTGTCTGAATGGTTTGCAAAATCAGAAATTGTAGTCTCAACAGCTTCAATTAAAGTCGTTAAACCTAAAGCCTCTATCTTTTCAGCCAGGATATTTCCGTTGCTGTCTGTGTAATCTTGAAGAGATATGAATGTATCGTGACTCTGGTTCTTCGTATAGACATTTCCAAATTCAGAAATATTGCCAAGCTCATCAAAATCATCAACAGTGGCAGTATTAGAAGGAAAATTCCCTACTTCAAGCATTGCTTTCCAGGACTGTACATTGTCACTATTCAGATTAGATGCGTCTCTTTTGGCTAAAAATGAAGTATGCGCATTGGCATCTGCCAAATGGAGCTCATACCTGTTTTTGTCAACTTTATTTTGCAGCAAGCTATCTAATCCTGCAATTTTATTTGTAGGAACAGGCTCATCTTTATGCCAAAATGATGACCAAGATTCTTTAAATTGTTCCTGAGTCGGGAAATCACCAGTTTCAAAGTAGGTGTATATTGTATCTAATGGTATTGACATATCGTTTATTAATTTTTGGTTAGTATTATAAAGTTGTGTTTCAGCAATAGCATACCCTCACAGGCTCATCGGTCGAGAATTAGCCATAATATAATATCGTCGAAATAATAGGGGTTTGCTGTTCCGGTATGGGTTGCTACAATTTCTTTTTTAATCTTATAAAAGGGAATGCAATCTGAACAGCTTGTTGAATAATGACTGAGTGTTTGTTATCTATACTTATTGTTCCTGAACTCTTTTTACCGTTTGTTTATTTTTCACCTGCAGAATAATAACATTCGATTCTTACATTTCTTACTCCCACTACCTGGCCTCCATTCCAAGAGGTTTGATTTTGTCCTGCATGTAAATAGCCTGTCGTTAAGAGTTTACCATTATCCTCATCATAGATATCACATTGTATTGACTGATCGGCTTTCCTAAGATCTGCATTGTAATAAAAAACTAAATAATCTCCAATATCATAATGATCGGTAACCGTATCTTCATCTCTGTATCTATCACTCCAACCAGCGGCTTCAATTCTATATTGAATAGAGACTTCTGTCTTGTTAACGAACTTAACACTTGTATGTAAAACGTTTATTCTGCTTCCATAATTAACTTTTGAAATTTGTATGGGTAAACCAATATTTTCTAATTTTCCAAAGTCAAAGTCATCATAAATTGTATTGAGGTTGCTCCCGAAAATTCTATAAATGCTGTAGGTTTGATTTAATTGATAAAGCAAACTATAATATTCTGTTTCTCCTAAATTACCATCTGAAATTTCGTTTACTTTTATCGTGTAAGGTGCACTTCCTATTATATAACATTTATCTATCATGCTTTTGAAATCGCCCGATGAGATCACCTGATCCGGTTCATCATTTGTACTTACAACTATTGAAAATTTTAGATCCCCAACATTGATTTTTGAAAAACTAATGAATGCATTATCAATAGACGCCAATCTATTGGCAAGAATTATCGCTTCTCTATTGGTCATTACATCTTCCTTAAGTGTGAAAGAATCTATCAAATCCGAAAATTGGCTTTGTGTAGGATATTTACCTGTTTCAAAATATGTTTTTAACTGATCTCGTGTTGTTAATTCTTCTATTTCCATAATATTTTAATATTCTTTACCGCTTATTTTCTTAGAAAATACTGTTCTATTCTTATTGTTATTTGTTTTTTAAGCTTAAAACTTATCTTTTTCGTTTACGTATAAAAATTGCGTTTCCGTGATGTCGTTTCAGAAGATATATTCTTTTTACACAGATGAGTTTTTGCTTAATTTTAAGGTTCAAAATTCATACTTTTTTTATTCTTAAAAAAGTTTTGAGGCCCCTCAGATCTGTAGTTTCAGCAATCTTTATTGTATTCAGAATCAGATAAATAATTGTTAGATTTTAAAACCCAAAATTCATCCTTTTTTCATTCTTAGAAAAGTTTTCGAACCGCCCTGATTGGTAGTTGCAGTAACTTAGCGTGAAATACTGAAATAAACCATGCTGATTTTAAATTGGAATCTAATATTAGAATTACACGCACAAAAAAAGCCTGAATTATAAAATCCAGGCTTTACTTTTTTAATCTGATATCCCTAATGGGACAGTCTATCTTTTAATCTAATTTAAAAAAGAAAAAAGCTACCGCTGCCCACTCTTTTTTAATTCCACTGGCATAGCCAATAGTACCATGACTACTGCCTTCTACCGTTCCATTGTCTTTGATGTAACCAATGGTTGAGTGGCTGCTGTTTTCTACCGTGCCGTCTTTTTTTACATACCCGACAGTAGAGCCACTTTTGTTTTCTATCGCCCCATCGCTTTTGATGCGACCAATCGTGCTGTGACTTTTATTTTCGATTGTACCGTCGCTTTTGATGTAGCCAACTGTAGAATGACTCTTGTTTTCTATAGTTCCGTCACTTTTGATATACCCTGCAGTATTACGACTTCCGGATTCTATCGTTTGCGCACTTACAATAGAGAGACTGAACAAAAGGGAACAGATGATTAGTGTTTTTTTCATGGTTTAAAGTTTTAATAAGTTTTTTTTATTGATTCAAATATTAATTAACTGAGTTCGGATTAAGCAATAATGGTAAAATATTAATTTTGAGTCTATTATACATTTAATGCAAATGTGAATTTTATTCTTTTATAATAAAGTAAGCAAGGAAGAATCAACAAGTTGATTTTGTAAAGCTTTTGCTCAAGCTTTGCGAAGCACATTTACTTCCCTTTGCCTTCTAAAATAAAAAGTTTAATTATAAAATCTTTGCGTTTAATGATTTAAAAACATTATCAGAATCTCTTATCCCGAACTGAGGTTAATTAGGATTTTCGAAAGACAATGATTCAAAATGCACAACGGTTTTTTTAGATATTATTACCTGTTTAAAGATAAAGAGTTTTTTGAATACACAAAACTGAAAATTCTAAAATGCAGATATTTCTCTTCAATAAATTTCGGACTGTTGGTCGGTTATATTAACACGCATCATAAATAATTCATGCGACAGTTAAGGAAAAACAACGTACTCATCCGGGAAACCATCTGATCACTTCGTAAAATGATTGTACACCTTCGAAAAGTCATCTAATTAGTTCCGGAAATCATCTGGCTGGGTCGGAAAACCTTCCTGCCGCTTAAAATAAACCTCTAACCGATCCGCAAAGCCATCTAACTAGTGTGGGAATTCATCTGTCTGTTCCGCAAGATCATCTGACTGGGTCGGAAAGCCTTCTTGCTACTTAAAGTAAACATCTAACCGATCCGCAAAGCCATCTAACTAGTGTGGGAATTCAGCTGTCCGTTCCGCAAAATCATCTGACTGGGTCGGAAAGCCTTCTTGCTGCTTCGGAAAACCATCTGACCAATTCGAGAAGCTGACTGTCTGATGCAAAATGTCAACTGACTGTTTTATAGTAGAAAAATGTATTTAAAATACGGTTTTTCCTTATCTTTTGTAGTGTAGCCTTCTTTTATTTATTATTGTATTTAAAGTTCATAAAAAAGCGAAACTTCAAATGAAGTTTCGCTTTTTTATTTGTTTAACATAAACTGTTTAAAGTTTATCTTTATAATGATTATAAAATTCTAATTGGTCTGTTAAAACCTCATTAATCTCTGTCCAGCCATGTTTTTCCGATAAATCAATAGCTGCTTTCCAAGCATTCATATTAGGTTCACCAAAATTTACGCCACTCCAATATCCTGCACTTACTAAAGCATCCCATGCCATAATAGGATCGTTTAATTCTTCATCTATTGCTTTGGCAGCTTCTATATGAGCGTCTCCAGTATATGAACTTTTATTTTTACTAAGTATCTGACCAACTGGATATAACGGATGATTTTTCATTTTTGAAAAATAGCCTAATTCAGGTATAAATTTACTGATAATAGTATCTAATTGAAAACTGGACGATGTTGTATAAGGGATAAATCCAAAATCAAATTCAACTGCATCAAAACCATGTGGCTGAATAAAACTTTGCCAAAATTGATTTTCTTTTTTTTCAGTTTCTATATCAATTAAAGTATATGCTCTTTGTCCAATAGCATTATAAGCTCTTGTATTCCAGACACCATAATCATTTATTTCAAAATCAGGAAGATAAGACTTGTCTTTTATCATCGAATTCATTAATTCGACATATTCTTTCTGTTGTTGGGTATTGTAATAATGATTCCAAAAATCTAAATATACTTTAGTGTAATACTCTGAAGGATTTTCAAGGTATATTAATTTATCGTCATTATGTAAATATTCTTTTAAAAATTCTAATGAATCTAAGCTATTTGTATATTGTCTGAGCGGTAACGAAAGTTCTTCAAGCAATTGCCAATCATCCAAAATATATTTCCTAAATTTTGATGATTTCAGCATTTTCAATTGCCTAAATATTAAAAAATCACCTAAATTATTCGAAAATAAACAATGATCAGCTCCACTTCTTAAATAAACAGGAGAATCAATCAACTTTTTATTTGGTGATAATTTAATAGCATAACTATCATATGTCTCAAAAGAAACAGGTGCTACATACCATTGTCCAATCTGTAATATTTTGGTGTAAATTTTAGCCTCTTCCAGATGGCTAAATTCAACGCCTAGAATTGTATTTAATTTTTCTTTACCTTCATACAATTCTTTTAGATCTTGGTGTATTTTGTTTAGTTTCATATGTTAATTTCCTTAATTATGTGATTTCTCCATATTTCATTTGCTACTATTTTTAGGTGAGATAAAGCATTAAAATGATCTTCTTTATCTCCATCTTTATCATTTTTGCTAAGAGCTGTTGATACAGTCTGAAGACCTACAGTTAAAGCACTTTCCAACAAAAATAAAAAAAGGCGAAATTTCTAAAAATAGAAATTCCGCTTTTATTTATTGATGAATTATTTTACTCTGCATTATAATCAGCCAAACTATTGGCTTCCTCTGGAGCTTGGTATTTTTCAACAGCGATGAGTTTACCTGGATTTTTAACCTGATTTATTTTTAAATCGTGCGAGTGGCGCCATTCTGGAACATCACAATCATAACGTATTTTGTAGATTATTTTTAAACCCTCATTTGTTTCAGCTATATAAAATACAGTAGAATAATCAAGTGGCATATCATTATTTTCTGTATAACTTGTATAGCAAGCGAAAAGCTCGTCATTAACCAACCATCTTGGTAAACCTTCTCCTAATTTTGGATTTTTGTATTGCTTGATTTGAAATAAAGTGCGGGGAATAGCGTCCGTTACATTTTTTCTATACAAATCTTGATAAATTTCGTCGTCGTTTAATAATTCTTCTTGACTCATGCCTCTACCATAAGAATTAGGAACTATAGAGTGAAAATAATTTTGTGCCTTATTTTTTAAATTTCCGTAATCATTATCCGTAATAGCAACATCTGTTTTAGCTTTATTACAATTAAATTCGTCTTTTATGAATGATAAAATAAATTTTTTAATCTTTTCCATTGTATATTTTCTATTTAGTTCCAAATAATAAATCTGATTCAGTTATATCAAAAGGTTGACGTTTTAGTAATCTATTTTGATCATCAAAAAGAGTTACAATATATTTTAACCCCGCTACCGCACGAATCCTTTCGTGTGGTTTAACATTATAAGTCAGACATTTTAAACAAAAATATAATTTAAATTTTTAAAAACATCCAGCTAACATACAAAAGCAAAATTGTGAATATAATTCTTGAATAGTGGAACTTATAGTTACAATCATCAATTATATTTTTATAAAATAAACTTTTATGAAAGTGATTAGAAAATAAAAAAGCCACACGAAAGGATTCGTGCGACAGTATGGAAAACTTCTAAGAAATTTCGCTTTTGCTTTTTAAATTAAATTTTATTTGTTCAAAGCTTTTTCTAAAGCATCGCATCTTTCTTTGAAATAAGCTAAATCTACATCTGGAAATAATTTCGAAAAACGTTTAATAACATTCTTCATTTGATGTAAAACGCCTTCTGCCGAATAAGTAAATGTACCATCTTTAAATTTATCACTAAATGGGTGTGGTCCTTCAACATATTTCGCGCCATATTCAATAAAAACAGGTTTATAATTACCTAACTTTTTAACAATTTCCTGTGTATCAATATAAAAGTATTGCCAATAGTAAACTGCTTTGCAGGCAATCATTGTATTGTAATATTCTTCAAGGCTCATATCCATTTGAAACCAGATACCCGAATCGAAAAAATAAACAGGACACGGATAAACTCCTTCCTCTCGCAATATACAGCCATAGGTACCATCATCTCCATGACCTGATTTATGAAAATAATTAAGTTTAGGTAAAAATTCTTTCCAAATTGTTTCAGCTTCGGGTTGTGGGTTATTTTTCCAAAAACGGATGTCGTTGTTGTAAATATCCCAGAAATAAGACGGAGATTCTAAGGCTGATGAAAAAGTGTGAAATTTAAATCCGCCCCAAAGATATTCTTCGTTAGGAACATTTGTTGTAGCGTCCCAATCGAGGGTTAATGAACCTATCTCTTCATATTTCCAATCTCCTTTCGAAACTTTTATTTTTGTAGCATTATAAACTTCTTCAAAATTTTCTTCTACATCTCTGTATTCAAGTAATTCTCTATTTATTTTTGTTGTCTCCTTATTAACAGAAATATTTGAATTCTCTAATAATGAATAAATAAAAGACTCAATATTATCTAACATATTTATATTTTATAAGGTTAAAAAATTATTTTATTTGCAACTAATAAAGTAATTATCTCTCTTAAACCAAGATTTAATTCTTCTTCTTTTTTTCCTTTATTTAGATAGTATAACTTTACCTGCTACGCAAAGTCTCTCGATTTTGAGTAGCAGGACAGCATAGATCACAATATTATAAATTTCATAAATAAAAAAAGCTAAATTTCTATTTTATAGAAATTTAGCTTTTAAAATAATATTTTTAATTTTAAATCATTATCTATCTTTCATTTAGTTGTGTAACTGTGCCAAAAGCTCTAAATTTTCTTTTATTTTCACCTTTTGAAGATTTCCAATTTTTTCATCACCACCAAGAGCTAATGCAGGAATAAAGGTTAAACATTCATCAGATAATAAAGAATGTTTTTTTATAGCCTTAAGCTCTATTTTACCATAACAATCTCTTTTCCAAAATTCATCTGTTGCAATATCAAATTCTATAAATATTTCGAAATTAGTGCTTACAACATTTGTCTTACCACTATGTACATTCAAATAAGTGATTGAATCACCAATATCTAATTTTTCTAGTAAGAATAAATTTCCTAGATTAGTACGAGCAAAAACTATTGCATTATCAGAAACACAATTAAATTTCTTAACTAAATCGTTATAGTCATCAGGATTTACAAACCAGATCAATCCATCTCGGTAGCTTCTAAGACCATATTTTTGCCAAATAAAGTTCAAAATATCTTCTTTTCCCCTATTAATAACAAATATATTTTTATATTTTTCAACTATATCTTTGGAAATTTCAGAATAAAAAACACCTTCTCCAACTCTATTAACAAAGGCTTCGGAAATTAATTCAAGTTCGTTCATATTTATTCAATTTTTAGATTAACGTTCATAAAAGTATTGTTTTTTTCTTCAGCTTTCATATGTTTTGTCTGTTTTATAACATCATCATGTAAATTTTTAGCCCTTTCCTTTGCCCATTGTGATCCAATGGAACTATTTGTTCCTAAATGACCAACCAACTTACTAGCTTTTAAAGATGTTTCATCTGTTATTTCTCCTTTTTTATATAAGTCACCCAAAAAAGCATCTCCTCCTGCTACTTGATCCGGATTGTGTAATATCGCATGATTTCTCGTTAAGATTGTCTTTGCATACTTTTGAGCTAAGTCATCAACAGTTTTCTCATCTAAATTTCTTAAAGTAGCTCTATTTTGTTCCCTATACGCATCTGCTATATCTTTTCTTATTCTTTCCCTTATTTTATCTAAATCTCCAACTTTTCTTTTATTTTTCACAAAATCTTCACGATTAGAAACCCATCTTTCAACTTTCATCATATTAAGCCCTTCTTCCTGTCTTTTTAATTGTTGCCTAAATTCTTCAGGATTATTAGCATACAGAGTGAATACAGGTTGAATAGTATATAACTTTAATTTACTACCTTCTTTATTCTGTCTATCTTTTTCTGTGTTTTCTAATTCAGTTCCCGTTTCATGTATATTCTCCGGACTTGCTGTATATCTATAGATAATTTTATCATCTTTACTTTCGGCTCTCAAAGAACTGAAAACAGGATACTTTGCCTGAGTTTTTTTAGCCGCTTTATTTGCCTGTTCAATAGTAAGTTTATTATTGTGGTTTTCATCTACTTTTTTCTCTTCTTCTTTTAAATAAATAAATCCGGTATCAATTTTCTTCTGTTTTTCAGGCTCATGGGTGTTGTCGTTTTTGCTTTTTCCTACAACTTTCCTAAGCAATCCTTTAGCCTTACTCTTAACAAAAGTCCAGAACTTGGTAATCGCTTTCACAATACGCTCTCGTATTTTTTGAATTACACCAATAACTTTATCAGCCAATCCGCCAATACCTAATAATGATGCTAAAAATCCAATTAATACAGGAATAGCTCTGCCCAATGCATTTTCTATCGATTTGGCTACGGCACCTACATTTCCGCTGGCAATTGCTTTTATACTTTCGGTAAAGGCTTTTACCAATTCCATGATTTGTGCTGCTCGCTGGATGAAGAATTTCACGACATCTATAATCGCCATTGCGGCTTTTATAAACGCTCCTACCGGAGTCATTAATCCCATAATCCATTTGATACCCGCTTGTATTACCTGTGATTGGATGATATCCATAATGGCATCCATTACCGTTTCTTTCAGATCGGCAAATTGATCTTTTAAATGTTCCCAAAGCCCGGCAACGCCGTCTTTACGAACGATCTGTACCATTTCAAAACCTGTCTCCAAAACTTTCATTACAGGCTCTCCTACTACTTTAGCACCGATATCTCTGATGCCATTCCAAGTTAAACCAAGCATCTGAGTTGTGATTGAGAAAATTCCTTTTAAAGAGAATACATCTTCCGGCATGGTGATAGAAACATTTTTCATTGCTCCTGTCAGCCATCCGAAGAAGCCTGTTTTCAGGTGTGTCCAGATATTGGCTCCGAAATTGGTAAACCCTTGCGAAACTCCTGCAATAAGATTTGATAAGAAATCAATCGGATGTGCAATAATTGATAAAATCACATCTACTGCGCCCGAAAGTAGATCGGTAAGCGTTTTTTTGATATTTTGTATGGTTTCCCAAACTCCTAATGTTGCGTCTTTTAAAGCACTTAAGAATCCCTGGTTACGTTTTTTAAATTCGTCAACCATATCATCAACTTCTTTCAGCGTATTGTTGTATTTGGTTACCAATGAATCAATTAATGAAGATTCTTTTTCACTTATCGAATTTTCAAGTTGTTTAAATTGTCCCTGAATAGCATCGATATCACCTTTGATGGCTTTTTTAACATCAGCAGGCAGATTTTTTATAAATGTCGTAACCTTTTGACGACCAGAAGTAATAGCAGCTTTAGCTTTATTTAATCGGTCAGTTACCAAATTAGCAATAAGATTAATCGTTCCGTCTAATTTTGCTAAGAATAACTTTCGCCCTTCAGTAAAAAATACATTTACTTCGTCTGGCAATTTTCCGTTCCAGCCATCTTTTATACGTTTACCATATCCACGTACATCGTACCAGCTTCCGTATCGTTTTTCTTTGTACTCATCTGTTTTTTTGGTAACATACTTTTCAAAGGTATCTTTAGCAACTTTAGCACCTGCATCAAATAACTGGGTTACTTTGGTTTCCAGGTCGTTCAGCTGGGCATCGACAGATTTTTTAGTATCCGCATAAATTTGATTCAACTGAGCGACAACATCCTGATGTTTGCCTGTATTTTTCTCACCGGCTTTGTGTTGTTTTTGAGTTACACCATCCAGCATTTCTTTTCTGCTGTGATGCATACCTTCCATCGTGTTGTTGGTTTTGCCTTGTGCATCTTGTTTAGAAGATTCCAACTTTTTGCTTTCAGCTGCTTTAAATTCCCCAGGTGTATTTTCGGCATTCTCCTTCGCCGCTTTTTTGGCATTAAGCGCATTAATAAAAGTAGGCTCGTTTGAGCTCGCCAACTGCTCATCGGTAATATTATTTTTTTCAAACTGCTCCTCAACTGCTTTGTAGCCTTTGGTAACAGGTTCGCTTAATTCAGCGTCACCTCTTCTACCGGGTACGGTTGCTTTTATATTAACTTTTGAGCCTATTTTCGGATCAGGTAATGATGTCGCTACACGTTGCTGAATTTGTGATTCGCTTGGCTCTTGTTTGGCAACTTTTTCAATACTTCCTGTTACATTATTTTTGGATGCAACGACGTCTGCTCCGGCTAATTGATTAACCTTTGCAATATTGTTATGCGCTTCAAAATTCTCGACCTCTTTTTCATTGGTCGGCAATTGCATCTTATCGACTCTACTTTTTAATTTTGCTTTGAAATCGGAAGGTTTGAAAGGATTTGCCTTTTGTTGATCGAGTTTTTCTACCTGTTGACCTCTTGCTTTTGATTTTCGTTCTCCACCCGGCACCTTTGCTGCTGCATTTGCTTGATTTTCAGCTTTCTCTTTAGTAGTATGAGTTCGTTTTGCTTTGGCGGTATTTTTAACTAAACTTACCGTTTGATTGAATTGCGGATCACTATGCGGATCGGTTGGGGTAGTTCTCACTGCGACATCTTCCTGCTCAGCAGGTAAAACCAACCCTTCACTTGCATCTGGTGTGAAAGTAGAATTTTGTACAGGATCTACCATAACACCAGAGTCTGAATTTGGTGAAGTTGATGCTTCAGGATTACTGTTGACATTCTGAGCCATTGCAGCCTGCTCTTCCACCGTTTTTGGCAGATACGTTTCCGATTTTAGGTCGTTATAATCACGTGCCTGATCTATACTCAGGGTGGTCATATATCCTTTTTCTATGTTTTTGGTGTCCGGATGATTGATATCTCCGGTTTCGGCAAGGCTCTCCTGATGTTTTTGGTACATTATTTCTGAACCCTGATCGTAGATGGTTTGTGAACCATGAACGGCTGCAGTGCTGCCATTGAGGTTTGCTGACCCTGATTTGGTGGCTGAATCCTCAGTTTTTTGTACTTGTGCACCGATTACTTCTGTCTCAGACAGAGGTATGGCCGATGGCTCTTTCTGCCTTTGGTTTTTGCCCTGGTTTTGGTGGACTTTATTGTCTTTTTCTACAGGTGTTGCTGCTTTCATTGACTTAGTTTTTTGATTACATATTATTTTAAAATGTATATAAAGCACAACCCTTTGTGTTGTGCTTTTTTATACTTACCTGTTGGAGTGAAAAATCAGACCGTGGTATGGCCGATTTTTTTAAAGAATTTGAGTAATTAGAAGTGGTTAATCAACTTTGTGATGAGAAACAGGTAATGCTGAGCCACTTATAGTTTTTCCTTTTCTTGTCTCTTGAGTTCCAAGTTTTCAAGTTCAAAATTCAGTCTTTTTCTCGAGAATTATTTGATTTTTAAGGGATGGATTCTGTAGTTGCAGTGAAGTGTCTTTTTTAAATATCAATTACTGCAATGTTCTAAGCTTTTAGATAAAATCATCTGGTGAACGCATGTCTCAATTGATTAATTTTAATGGCACACGTGACCCAATATTATTTTTTCTTTATTTCTTACTTATCTACGGAATCAGATCATCTTTCTTTTCTTCTTCTACATGAGTATGTCTATCTGTTTTAACGCCATATCGGGTTTCAATAAAAAGGCTCACTGAGGTGTCAATCCAATAAGGAAGATTGGTAGTGATCATTTTCAAAAATTTATCATAGCCATAGCCCAGCACAAACAGGACTCCTGTAGAATACCACTTGTCATGCAAATCGGCTCTGTTCATTAAATAACTCATGGTAAAACCAACAATGACAACTATCGCAAGTGTGACAAAATGTTCCCATAATTGTTTTTTCTCTTTGTTTTGTATGGAGACCAGTACCCGCAATAATCCTCCTGAAAATGCAATTGCAGTTCCGATTAACAGAGCTTTTATACCATCTAAATTCATTATATTTTATCTATTATTTATTTAAATTCGATTGTCTAAAAGCTTCGTAGGTGTTTGATCAATCTTGATCAAGTATGTATATATCATCTAAAAATCTTTTGCTTTTTCGAATATTTTCATTTTCATTTACATAAGCCAATTCGTCGATAAGAGCACTGATGTCTTTGTTTGGCTTGTGAAGTTTTTCATTATTTTTCTTATTTTTTTTCTTCTCTTTTTTTTTCATGGTTTCTAAAATTTAATTAAATGAGCTATTGTTTTTTTTATCTTTTAAATTGCTATTCCGGTAATCCGGGATCAAATAGTTTCCTGCTTTTCGGGGTTCATGGTTTCGTCTGAAACAATCGAACTAAAAAGCAAAAAACCATTTTCACCTCAGTATTTTGCATACAAATCTGAAATTGTGTAAGATGACAGGACAACCCTCTTTTTTAATATGATCGATGGGTGAGCTACCGAAGTGTGATAACTTTGAATCCTTTTCTATCTTTTAGAATATATAAGTCTGAAGTCACCATTGCACCGACTAAGCCTGAAGGAGGATGTTATATATCGTTCTTTCCGACAAAAACAACATCTCCGTCAATTCGGTTACAATTACTTTCATCTGTTTATTTTGATTACGCTTTACATATTCAATAACAAAATCTTTTCTTTTCTCTACTAATTCTTTACTACGTTTCATTTTTTTATGGTTAAAGTTTTTATGGTTAAAAGTTTTTTTTTGAACTAGAAAAGTTTCCGTTTTGCTTAATTTTTTCTGTTTAATTTTAGCCAACAGGAAACCTCTAAAGGCCTATTTTAAAGCCTTTAAACGAATGTCTAATTATATTATTTAATTTTGGTTTTTAAGAAGCCAGTACCGGGTATTTTTCTACAGATACAAATCCCAACTTCTTCTTCTAAATCTCACTTTTCGCGAATACCGATATTGGTGTTTACAAAGAATCGATTTTTTATAAACCGTTCAATAACGAATATTCACTTCCAGTAATTGCCAGTAAATGAGTGCAGCATTTTACTTTTAAATTCCTTTAAAAATAAGTGCGCTTTTAACAAATCTGTTTTGCCTTTTGAGATGTATTCAACGTATTACTGATAGCTATAATTAATCGATATTTTATATACTAAACAGTAGCGCTAAACAACATTTTGGTGTTATTGGCAAAACAAAGAGCTAAATAATGTTTAATGTGAATACCTTTCAAAATAAACGCATTTTTTTCATTATTAAGATTATTAAAAACGAACAAATAACTTTTACACTGATCCATAAAACGTAATTTTCGCATCTTTTATAGTAAAAATTTATATTTTCATTCTAATTAGCGCTTGATAAAATAAAAAGATAAAATTCTATTACACGATACAATATTTACGAAAATAACATCTAACTATTTGATTTAAAGTATTAAATTAATTCCAACCAATTATTTAAATATTAAAATAACCTTAAATCATTAATATATTTTTGTATATTTGTACCGTTCGTCCTTAACAACGAAACAAATATACGAACATTGTTCGTTTTTCAAAATAAAAATGTGATTATTTTTCGTATATTTTTATAAATAATTATAAACGTATCAAAATGAACTATTTAGAATTCAAAGAAATCAGAAAGAAACTAAAGATGAAGCAGGCTGATATTGCAAAATCTATAGGTGTTGGCACCAGAGCCGTACAATATTGGGAAAAAGGCGAACGAAAAATACCAGAAACAACGGCTTATTTCGTAACCAACTTACTGGAGGAACAACAAAAGAAGCTTAATATCGGTGCATCACCTGTTGTTTTCTCAGATCTTAAGATCATGAATGTTCCGCTTGCGAATCAATATGCACAAGCAGGCTATCTGCATAATTTTGCAGATGAAGAATATATAGAAAGCTTACCTACAATTCCTTTTACTGACGATGTAGAGCACCGAGGCGAATACATGTGTTTTGAAATAAAAGGCGACAGCATGGATAACGGATCGTACGAAAGTTATCTGGAAGGCGACATTATTCTGTGCAGAAACATAAGACAAGATTACTGGATGAGCAAGCTGCATTACGACAAATGGGATTTTGTGATCGTTCACAAAGAGAAAGGAATTCTGGTAAAGCGAATCGTTAACCACGATGTTGAAAGAGGTATTATCACTCTTCATTCTTTAAATGAATATTACGAGGATTTTGATATCCACCTTCAGGATGTCGCGAAACTTTTTAATATTATAAGTACAAGACGAAAAAACAATAGAAGATAATTAAAGAACTGCTTAACTGAATAAAATCCTCAAATATTGAGGATTTTATTAGTTTTCAGACTCATGATTAGCTCTCACAATAAGACGAAATATCGATGATCTTACCAATTTTTGGATCTACATTATAAATTATACTCCAGTCAGGCGCTTCAAATCTGATCCATCTTATTCCATGCTGATTAAACCCAACAGGATTATCACTTTCAAATTCTCTTAAATTTCCCGGTATTGCAGAGGTTATTCCATCAATCAGGAAAATGAAACTTCCTGCCCGTGGTTCTGGTGTATCCAGAATGACCTGCTTTTTCCAGACACCTCCTGTCTGACAGATACTTTTTTTATCAAGATCATAGTTAGCAGGCAAGCAATAGGCTTCTAAAACTCTTCGAACGCCCCATTTTCCTGATCTGAACCCAAATACATTCGACCAATCTGAAACTACAGATTTTGAACAGTGTCTTCTGGCTCTGATGTAATAAGCAGTTTCATTGGTAATAGCACCATCATTCATCTCAATAAATTCGATCGGTGTATAATCACTTCCCATGATCACCCTTACCTGAACAATATTCGTAAATTTATCATCGGTCGCTATCTGATATTCTATCGCATAAAGATCTGCTTCATCTACAGGATAATCCATTATTATCTGATCACCTTCTCCCAGATACACGTTCTTTATGACAGGGGTTTCACAAGCCGGAGGAGTACATTTTTCTACATTGAAAATACCTGTATGAGTATCTGACACTCCATTTGCTGATAGCTCTAATATATATTCATATTCACCGGTAACCTGAATATTCGGGATACTTATCACACCTCCACTTGCGGGTACAGAAGTTATATCGTACTGAGTATAAGAGCCTGCAGAATCTTTTATTTTATATCTAAACGAAGCAGTAGCACCCGTTGTCGGTATAGAAGAAGTATAATATATTTGAAATGAAATATTACATTTCGTTGTTGCCGTTGCCATTATATTATGTTTTTTATTGTTATTATATTATTCATTGATGTATAAGGGATGATTTTATCATCATAAAGCCACCCCTTTCTACAGTATTCATTATTTATCCTCAACATATACCCTCACTCCTATTTCGGCATTATCAAATACACCGCTTTCAGCATGAAGAACTGTAAGCCTGAACGCATAATCTCCTTCAGCCAAATTGGTAACTTTCAGATTAGCCTGATTGGCTCCGATAAGCTGTGCTGCAGGACCTTTTATCTTTGTCCAAGAATACATAAGTGTTGCCGGCCCACTGCCCTTTCCTACTAATATAAATTCTCTCGCAGATAAAGGAACATCTGTAGATCCTTCTATTCCGGCATTAATAACAGGAATAATATTTTCACAGCAATTTTCTCGTGAAAAATCAACACTATCGATAGCAACAGTCGGAGCAGCAGGAGCATCATACCAATCTTCTATCATGATATTCTGAGTACAGCCGTTAAGACTTACATTAACTCTTATCGTCGGAATTATTTTTGGATTCAGGTCACGGAAAATGTAACTAACATTTCCTTCAGCATCCGGATTTAAATTAACCCAATTACCATTATCCCAGAAATCCCAGGTATAAGTGTAATTTATAAAGCCGCTTCCTGAAACTTTAAAGTTTACCTTTGTTTCTCTGGAGCCAGCAGGTGGATAAGTAATAGTACCCACCACTACATTCATGTAAGATTGCGGGATAACTTTAATACTGCAATTGGTAGGTTTTCCGTTGACCGTAAAACTGATATCTTTATTATACAAAGCCTCACTTACATTTGACGGATTGAAGAAATATTTACCTTCTTTCACCTCTACACCTCCATCTAAACCTGCATCAACAACAGCTTTCACATCGCCGTTCATAGGAAATACCGTAAAAGGTACAGGCGCCGCTTTGGAACAGATAACAGGATCTGGTAACGTTAATTTCACATCAACTTTTGGTGTACAACAGATGTACGGAAGCGAAAAATCTGCAACGACTATTGACTCTTCGTCAATTTTATCATAAACAATTATAAAGCTGCCTCCGTGCTCGACTCCGCGTTTATGCTCTAATCCCGGATGTTTCTCTACATACTCATTAAAATAAGCTTTAAACATGTCTTTGTTATCGGCTAGTTCTTGTAAAGACACACCCATAACATCAAATCCCAGCTGTTTTTTATCTCTGATTTGCTTGATCTGTTCAAAAGCATCCTGATAAAGCATTCCCTGATGACCTTCAATATTATAGAAAGAATTATTATCGATATTAAAATTCAAAGGAGTCTGTATATGCTTATCTGCAGACAGCAGACTACTGTCATATCCTAAGTTATCTTTAAAAACCCGATTATTCGTTTTATCAAAATTCCAGGTTTTTAAGAACTCTTCTGTAACCTGATAATAAAAAGGAACTGCTTTATTGCTAAGAGGATTAAGCTCTTTTGACGGCGTAATTTTAATCTGCGCCTCATTTTCAAAACTATCAGAATATCTGAAATTTTGCGCCTGTTGCCTAAAACGATTGATGAGTACTTTTACTTTGTGGGTCTCTTTGCCATCATCTAAAACAGGCGAATTATAAAACTGATGTCTTGAAGAATCCAATTGCTTGTCTGAGATTAATTTTCCGAGCATTACATGTTTAGGAAAAGAAACTAAATCAGGAAAACACTTGGTAAATGATTTTGGCAGCAACTTTATGATTTCAGAATAGGTATCCATCAAATCTTTCACTACATCGTACGCATACTGAAAGCCTGTTTTTTGAGCAAGACATTCGTTAAGTAAAGCTTTAAATCCCGTATGATCCACTGCTGGAATCCCTATGATTTGAGCAATTGCATTAATTCTGTCGAAGACTATTTTACCAAAATTATTTTTTTCTAAAACATCCTGATACATTTCTTTGAGATCAGAAGAATAAAATGGTTTTTCAGCTCCTCTTTCCAAAATAAGCCTTTCAACAATCACTCTTTCCTGACTTACAGCACCCAAAACCCCATCTATAAACAAAGGATGTTTTTGAATCTTATCGCTTTGAAGAATATTTTCAATTCCTGCAGCTGTAGTAAGCAGTACTTTGAGATTTCGAATCTGCTGCACTCCGTGATTGTCACAATCAACTCCTCTACAAGGTTTAATTTCTTTTTCATCACTTTCCAAATACAGCAAAAGGTATTTATCTTCCAGATTTGAGAGCCTTTCAACAGACTGAAAATCGGAATTTGATTCTTCGCTTGCTGCCAGCTCCCAAAGATCGATCTGACTGTCTGTTCCGATCGTAAATGCAGGATATTTTATTTTAGAATTATCATACACTTTAAAATGTGTAAAATCCTTACTGTCTATCTTGATCGTTTTAAGATCACTCATAAACAGTTCTGTACTTACTTCACTTGTCTTATTTAAGGTCAGCAAATCTCCGTCGGTCGTAAGAGCGACACCCTGAGAAAGCTGTACACTATTCAAAAGACCTTCTATATAAATAGGTTTTGATCTGAGACCACACACAATACCTACTCCCTGCAACAGTACTCTGGACAAACGATCCTGATCTTCAAAAAAATCTAAAAACTCATTGAATTGGGGAGATTTTACATATTGTCCTTTTGTGAATTTGCGGTATTGGGTTGATATATTTTTTAATTGATTATCCATTATGATTCATTTTTTAATGATTTTAAGGTGATTTTCATAAACTTCTCAGGCAGATTACTCTACCCAAGAAGCATGTTTATCTCTACAGAATATATTATTCTACATGATGAGATATTTTTACATTATTTTGTACCGCCACAACCATTTATAATTGCAGATTGAATAGCACTTGCATTGTAACTTGAGTTCCAAGAACCACCTGTACCATCAGCCAATTCTTTCCAAATAAATTTCCCATCTATTTTTTCATTAACACCACTTCCAAGCACAATAACTTTAATTGATTTTGCTAAGCAAACATTTTTCAACCTGGTCATTTCTGCAACATCAAGACTGTTGGCATTATCATCATTACCTCCAGGAACAGCATCTGTAATTAGTATAATATATTTTGCTACATTATTTCTAAATGCTCCGGCAAAATTATGTTCCACAACTCTGCTTAATGCCATATCTGTTGGTTCCGGGGTTCCATATCCAGATCCAAGACTCAATCCGCCTCCAGGATTATTCAATTTATTAAGCTGATCAGTAAAAGTACCACTGTTATTATCAGACATTACTTCCATTGCGGTTATCCATTGGAACCTTTCTCCCACTCCGGTATTTATAAATTTCTGAGATGCAGGTAAGCTTGTATATGCTGGCGCAGTATGATAAGCAGAAGCAGTTCCCGAACCATATTCGTCTGCCAGTACAAGACCCAATCTATAAGCTTTACTACCAGATTGTGTTGCAATAGTTGATATAATACTATTTGCGCCAGTCTTAGCAGCTCCAATTTGAGATGACATACTGCCTGTATAATCAAATATGAATACTACATCCATACCCGAATCACATGGAGGAGGTGCGATCGTAATTGTAACCGTTGCGATATTACTATCTAATTCACCATCATTAATATAATATGTAAATGAGTCTGAAAGATTTAGTGAATTATCGTGGGTATATCTTATTGTACCATTAGCATTTAAACTTGCTGTTCCGTGAGCCGGCTGTGTTTTAATAAATACAGTTAACGGAGTGTTTCCTAAATCATAATCATTGTCTTTTACTGCAATATCTACGAATCCGCCAGTTCCGGTTGTAGCAAAGTCATTTATTGCTACCGGAGCAGATTTAACAGCGATAGATACCGTGGCAATATTACTGTCATCTCTACCATCATTCACACAATAAGTAAATGAATCTGAAAGATTAGATGAACCGTCATGGGTATAAGTGAACGTATTATCACTGTTTAAGACAACCGTTCCGTGAGCTGGATCTGTTTTTTTAATAACAGTTAAGATGTCATTATCTGCATCATAATCATTACTCAAAACAGGAATAACTACTGTTTTCCCAAGCATACAAGACGCTTTATCGTCCAGAGCAATCGGTGGAACATTTGGTTTTTCTTTCGAACAACACAAGTATGGCAATGAGAAATCTGCCAGAACCTGATTGTTTGCATTCGATCCGCAGATCAATACAAAGGTCCCGCCCCTTTTAACACCTGCCAAGTGCTCTAAACCTGATTTTCTTTCTAAAAACTCGCTCAGAAGTTCGCTTGCAATTTCTTTTTTTCTAGGATCTTCTTTTACAATCGTTACCTCTTCTTTTGACGGATCTGCAGCTCTTGCAAAGTCTACCTTATTTAATAACTTTAATTGACTATCTAGTTTTGATAAGTTTAATAAAGCTGTTTTTGCATCACCTTTTTCTTTGCTGATATCGCTAGAAATTGACACCAATTGTTTTCTAAGCTCATCAATTGACACTGTTTTTGCCTCAGTGGTAAGCACCGCATCACCTTTCCCATCTTTTTGCAAAAGCAGCACGATGACATCAAAAGCCAATCCGTATTGTTTTTTGAGATCGTTGATGTTTTGATATGCCGTATCAAAAGGCATCCCGAGATGACCTTCAATTCTATAGAAGTCGTTGTTATCAATATTATAATTCAACGGATTCTGCACAAAGTCTTCTCCCGCCAAATTGGTCGTGTGATAACTTAAATTGTAGGTTTCTCTGTCGGTTTTTGTTTTTTCAAAATTCCATTGCGTTAATAAAGGTTTATCTACATTATAGTAATATGGAATTGCTTTGTCGCCCAATCTTACATTAAGATTAGAAGGAGTGATTTTTACAGGCCCAATATATGATTGAAATCCGTTTATCTTCTGTACAAAACGATTGGCAAGCATTACGATTCTCTCGTAATTTTCGTCGTCATTTGTAGTTACCGGCGAATTGTAAAAATGGTGACGGTAAAGAGTACGTTCTCCCAATTCTAATTTAGCACCCACAGAACCTAGCATAAGGTGTTTTGGGAATGAAGTTACACTTGGGCAGCAGTCAACATTCAGATGCAAGATCAATCCTTTTATTTCATTATAGGTATCAATTAAATCTTTTAGTAAATCGTATCGATATTGATAATCTTCTAACCTAGATACCCTTGGATACAGTAAAGAATTCAATTTATCAATAAGTACCTGTCCGCCCAGATTGACACTCACTTTAAACGTATCTGCAATTGCATCAAAGCCTTTGCTTAATTCTGCAGCAACATTAGTAGCTTTTTGGAATCTGGTTTTTAATTCAAATGCTGTGGTAACAGTAGGATCCAGAATAACTCTTGGTGCCTCTATTTTTGGTAAAACCTCGTACAGTTTCTCATACGCATCGTGAGCCTTGTAAATCGTATCTTTTGCATCGCTTTTATCAATAAGATTTAAAACAGATTCTGAATCTGTCAAAAGTACTTTAAGATTAGAAACCTGCTCTGCGCCGGCATTGTCACAATCTGCATCCTGACATGGTGATTCTTCATTAGAATAACTTTCCAGATACAGAATGATTACTTTATTGGATATATTTTTACTGCCAATGTCACTTAACGGTTTGAAACCTTCAATATTAGTACCCAAAGCTTTATACTCATCTTCTGTAACCAATTCTAAAAGAGGCACCTGCTTACCATCAATACGAAAATGCTCGTATCCTGTTTCGTCTTTATAGTCTCTGTAATATTTGTAGTTTCTAGCCCCAAAGTCTATGGTAGCTTCTGATGATGTACTTCCTTTATGACGCAGCGTTACCAAGTCTCCGTCTGTGGTAACACCGCTGCCCTGTGTAATCTCAATGGTATGAAGCAAAGAATTATCTTCTGCTCTTGCCAAAATTTCGGGCTGGAGTGTTACATCTATATAAGTTGATTTAAAACCACACACTACACCCACGCCGCTAAGACGGGTTCTTGAAAGCCTATCCTGATCTTCGAAATAGTCTATAAATTCGTTTAACTGACCTTCCGTTAAGACTTGATTTGCGTTAAACTTTCTATATTGGGTTGTTATATTATTTAATTTAGCATTCATTGTTTTAGATTTTTATATGTTTGATTGTCCTAATATTATTTTTCCGTCTGAGTTTTCGTCATCCTCCGCTGCACAATCCAGAAGTTTTCCTGGTCTGTAAATATTGTTTAAGAAAGTAAGTGCGTCAACTAAATCACGGATACTGTTTCCTAAACTTGCAGTATTGTTTTTTGCTTTATCTGAAAGATATTTTTTTAGGGCAACTTCAAATCTTTCTAAGTCTTCCTGCGCGGTTTCTGTTTCGCTCATCCGGTCACCAACCCAGCAGATTTTTGCTAAAACATGAGCCGGAATTTCCTGCCTGATAACCGTCTCGGCATATCGTCTGAAATCAGGATCCTGGAAACGATATGCAAAACCGGGAAGAACAACGCTTATACGGTAAGAATAAGGATCGTAAACATCTATTTCGCAATCATCTTCACAAGAAGTCATGAAGGTTTCCGAGACTTTTACAGGATCTTTTTGTATAGGAGCCTCTTCCTCAAGATCATAGGCTATTCTAAAAGTTTCACCAATCGACATACAGCCGATACCGCCCATGAGTTTGTAATCTTTTGTGGTTGGCTTTAGTAATAAGTGCTCAACAAGGAAAATACCCTCTTCTGTAAACTCATATTTTAAATATTTTACCAATTTCACAATTCCTGTTTTCAATTCTTCGAGTGTAGAATAAGGATTTGTTTTTTTGTGGGCAGCAATTACATTTTGTTCAACAGAATCATCTACGATCTCCAGATAGAAGTTATCATTCAATGAAACACGGATTTTTATATTTCCGATTAAGCAGAAATTCTTTTCACATTTTTTTAATTCATCAATGGTTTTCTCAGGATTTTTCTCGTCTAATTTTTCTAAGGCATTGTTGAGATCTTCGAGGTCTATCTGAATGGTCTGATAAATCGCTTCATTCAGATTTTTGGTTGCAGCATATTCGATTTTGTAGGGCTTTACAGACGATAAAATAATATTGCTTTCGGCGTCTTTTATCTTCCAAGTATAGCTGTATTTACCATCATCATTCTTTGTTTTAATGATTGTAACAGGCGATTGAGATAAACTCCTCTGCGTATAATCTTTTAACCCCAACAGACGCGCTATTCTCTTCTGAACACCGGAAATATTATTGGTATTCCAAATATCTGAATCTGAAAACAATGTATAATTGTATCCCAATCCTCGGTCTTTACTTAATGATGTGTACTCTTTCAAGAAGTTCTCTTTGTTACTTAAAACAATTTCGTCCGCAGAATTTCCATACAATGATTTCATCAAGAACGTATAATCGCTGAATGTTTCGGCAAAACGGGAAATCAAATGATCTAAAACTTCATTTCGGCGTTCCACACTGTTATCCAGCTCTTCGTATAACGAATCTGTTAGTTGATCATCGTTTTCAATGTTATAATCAGAAACCAATTCATCAAAACCTTTGATGTTTTTAAGCGCCTGCGTGAAATAGGTTCTCGTGACACCTCCATTTACGCTCAATACTTCTTTTACTTTTTCAAGATGTTTGAAATAACTGGCAAGAATCTGATCAAAAAACAACAAATAGCCTTTTAATTGTTTTGCAAGAGCTTCTCTTTCGGGATTATGATTTCCTATAATTCCTGACATTCCCACTCCATACGTATCGGGGAATTCATTCAGAATAGTAGCATAGTTTGCAATATCGTATGAAGTTCCCTGTGGTACAGCCAGCTCTTTATTTTGTCTCGCATCATCTCTCAATACTTCTTCTTCTCTTTTAAGAGTTTCTAAGTAATCCTGAACTTTTTGCTCATTGATATTTAGCGGAAGCGCACCTTTACTGTAACTGAAAGAACTCAATTCGCAAAGCTCCGGTTTTCTGCCTTTTTCAATACAGATCAGCCAGTCGTTATTCTGTTTTACTACACTGTCGCAACCGGCAATAGAAATTTCATGAATTTCTTTAATGCCATCAATTTTCATGATTTCACTGATGATATCCGAAAGACGAACTTCTTTTCTCAGTTGGCTGTTTTTCAGTTCTTCAGTATCAATAAAGCCATTATCCAAAAGCGGACCTTCAAAAATCTGATCTGTCGACAAACCTTTGTCGAGCATTTGCTGCAGTGAATAAAAATGAACTTCCGGAGATAAGTAATTGTTGATCGCTCTGGTTACTTTAGCATGCACCAATTCTTCATCAGCTTTATTGACAAGTCCGATACGGGCACACACGGCAACTTTTTGGGTTTCAACCTGTTTAATTTCGGCTAAATCTTCACAAAGACTTCTGTTGGCGTGATAACGTTCCAGAATCATCGCTTTAACGCTAGAATCTCCGCATCCGATATCACTGGTATCAATATCTTCAGCATAATCTACATAAAGATCATACAGCCCTTTTACGTTGAAATCTTTTGTCTTTTCCCCGATCGGTACAAAGTCTAGATTTCCATTTTCGCAATCAACATACAGCTTTTCAGTTTTAGGAACCAGCCAGCAATTGCGGATTGGTCTTTTGGGTCCTGAAATCATGTTGATATCGATAAATAATTTCCTGTAGTCAAGCTCAGTTAAAGGTCTTGAAGGCAGAATCTCTGTAGCTTTTAAAAACTGTGTATGAATATTTTTCTCTTCGTCTTCAGATGCTAAGATATCTTCCATATTAAGATTCATTCTCATCCCGAGATCTGTAATGGCGTAACTTAAAACTTCCAGCGTGGTAATCCCGGGATCATGAGAATTGTAATCGGTCCAGAGTTTTCCTCCTAACTTTTCGATGTATTCAATACCTGTTTTTCTTAGAAAATGAAAATTATTCTGGTCTTCGGTTTCTATATTTTTGGGTATACTTATGTGCTTATTTTCTGACATGATTATGTTTTCTTCTATTTATTATTAAATACATACTTGATTGGTAATACTCACGTTGTGTTGTTTGGCAGAGACCAAAATTGATTTCGGATCTACCTCGATCAGAGCTTGTTTTTGTATCACATTATTCACCAATATTTTCACCTCATCGATGTAATCTACATAATGCAGCTGCTCGAGGTAGGTAACAAGCTGATTAACATTCAGCACCACATTAAAATCAATATCTTTTGCATCTGTAAAAGCCCAGGGCGATATATATTTTTTGATATCTTCGTCTAGTTGCTTGAGGTAAAATGTTTCGTCATACTGCTCAAAGAATTTCACCTTTGTTTCTACTTTTGCTTCTTTATAATTTGGGTTAATCACCTGAGCGGTAACATGCATCGTATTTAATTCATTTACATAATTCTGAATTCTATTTAAACTTGCTCTGCTTACTCTAGGCTGATAAATGTCGAAAGCATTTTTATTTTTAATATTAGGAACCACCATCAAGGTTACATATCCCGGAGCCATGTAAGATTTTTCGGAAGTATGATTTAAACATTTCACTTTAAAAACTTCCGGAAATTCCTGTAACACCAAATGCTCATAATCCCATTGTGTAATCGCTCTGTGTTTGTGTCTCAATCGTTCACTTACACGTCTGTAAAACTCTGTATCTGTTTCTTTGTATTTACCGTCAAATGAATTGTAAGGCTGGCTCACCGATTTTACCTGAGGAACTCTTGTGATGAGTTTAGAAATGGTGTTTGCAGCCAATCCGTTGTTTAAATGAGAAAGATCATTATCCTGATTCTGGAAGGTTGCCAAAACAGCCTGTGTGTATATTCCCTGAATCTTACATACCGCATCATAACTTCTTTTTGATTTCGCTCTTATCCAGACCAATCCGTCAGTAAATCTTGTATGACTGGTGTCGATATCTTTAGAAATTTTAAACTTCACAATACCGGATTCCAAAAATTTTCTGGTTTCATTTTGTAGTATATTACCCGACAGATCGATCCATGTATTGCCTGAAAGGATGCTCCATTCTATGAATTCTTTTTCGTCGAAAGTATCAACAAGTGCGTTTTCACTTCCTTCCAGCATTTGAATTAATAGAGAAACTGTAGTTTGTGGTGTAGCTTCCAGACCGATGTATAATTCGCCTCCATTTTCGTGTACGGGAACAATATTCGGTGTTTTTACTTCTTTTTCGTATTGCCCGAATGCATCTTCATGATACAATTGTACATCTTCACTTTTTGAAAAATCTCCTTCAGAATCTTTTCTTAAATAAGAGTAAGCACTTTCTTTTGCGCTGTAATTGAGTTCAATATCTTCAGCAAAAGGAATATAAGGTTCATTTGGAATCAGTTTTCCCAGTCCAGAATCACTAGATAATGCCAAAGTATACAATTTGGGATATACATCCTGTAATGATGATTGGTTGAACGTCAATCTGATCGACTCACCAGTCCCCGATTTATCACTTACATTCCTGATAGAAAACTGAGTTTGATACCCGTTTTCTACTTTTTTAAATACATCAATATTATTAGCTTCCGGATACCAAATTTCTTTATCTAACAGCGCTGTATCTGCTTTAAAATAAGCATCAGAACCTACGACCGGAGTTTTTAGTGCCTGATAATCTGTTAAGCTGACATTTTGATTAGGTTTAATAACATATCCGTTGTATAAATCTTTTATAGATTCCGGAGTGTTTTTCCAATTGATGATAATGTCTGCGTTTTGCCATTTTTTGGAAAACATTTCAGGACATTTAATATAAAAATTGGATCCTTTGATGGGCTGTGCAGTAAATGGATAATACGGTTTCTCTGAATTTAAAACGCCATTATCGTTTTCTATCTGAATAGATTTTACTCCTTTTACATCAACCGATATTTCTATGTTTTTTATTAGCTTTTCTGAAAGAGCTTCGTAAATATCATAGTAATTTTCCCCTTCAATCATAAACCTTACAACCGGAAAGTTCGTCTGAAACGTTTCTAAAAGTACTTTCTTATTGTATTGTACAACTGCAGGGAAATCTTTTGGTAATGTAAAAGAAAGTTCTAATTGATCTTCTTCATTTTTAAGACATTTTAAAAAAATTCCCGATAGCCATTCTTTTTCACCACTACAAAGCACTTTGATATTATTTTGGATATCTCCTGTAGGAATCTTTTGTAATTTCTGGCTAGAATTTTTATTAAAATCAATTTTTAGAGTGACCGTTCTTTCACCTTCTTTCAGATCAAATAATGATGACGCCACCGAGAAACCGAGTTTAGCTTTTGGAAGCTCTTTATAGATAGATTTTTTTTCAAGAACTGTTTCATCAGAATTATACCCAAAAGGCCACCAATAATTGCTGTCTTCCGGTAATTTATCACCTAGACCATCTGCTGTATTTGCTTTCGGAGCCATTTTCAGCTCTCTTTTTTTGACATCGTTTAAAAAACTTTTTACCTCGACTACTTTTGCCTGATTGGCAATAAGATCATCACCTGTTTTGTAAACTAGTTTTTTTCCCGTAGCATCTTTATCGCCATCCAGCAATGTGCCGCCGGGAATTTTTTCCTGAATTGCTTTTTTTGCCAATTCAAAAATCACATACGCTTTGTCTGATTGGGCATCGTTTTTTTCAATTTGAAGTATTTCGTTATAATAGAAATCCAAATGCCTTTTCGTCAGATTATTGAAGGCTTTTTTTGAGAAATCTAATAATTTTAAAAAGCAAACAAATAATGTTAAATGAGGAGTCAAGTTGCTGTCTTGTTCAAACTGGGACATAAGATCTGCAACCTGTTTTTTCATACTTTTATACTCAACACTTTCTCTGCGTGGGATAGCATTGGCATCATCACCCAGGAAGAAGTTTCCCCAATTTCCTTTTGGTTTTGTATTATCATCTTTATCAAAATAGTTTACACGATTAGCAAAATTATTTGCGAATAACAGCCAATCAAACAGATCGAAATCGTGTAATTCTAGATTGCCCGGATCTAATTCTGCTAAAAAGCGCTGCATTTGTGATTTTCCTTCACGATAATGTGAAAATGTATCTGTTTTTTTCATTTGTTTATATTTATCTTTCTATGGTCAGATGCAATACTTATTGTAATGTTGGTAGTATTCAAAGTGGCTACAGACATCCCGTAATTCATTATATTTCAGTCGCTTCACCTTTATAAAAAGGAAAAACAATATTGCTTCTTGTATTCGTATTTCTTACTTCGTAGTCAATGTGTATCAAAACTTCTCCTTCAAGCTCGTCCTGAGTGTCAATTTCAATACTTAAAATGTTTATTCTAGGCTCGTGGTATAAAATAGCACGCTCCACGATTCCTTTCATTTGAGTGATCAGCGTTAAGTCTAGAGGTTTGAAGAGCATTTCCTGCAAATCGCATCCGTAATCCGGGAACATTACCCGTTCACCCGGTCTCGTTGACAATAAAATAATAAGACTGTTATTGATGTCTTCTACATCGGTGGTCATTGCCAGTTTTCCTTCAGTCTCATTAAACTCAGGCGGAAAACTCCAGCCTATTCCCAAAAAATCTGTATTTATTTTCATACGTTATTTGTATTATATTTAGTTATAGCATCTTGCATCTGTAACATAGAGTTTTAGTTTTTCTAACTGTTTTGTTATGGATGTTTTACATTTTATTTTAGTTGAATGTTATTTAAATGCGGTTTATCATTGTGTAAAACTTGTCTTTAAACATCATCCACCAATTAAAACAGTAGCTTCACCAGCACTTATTACACCTCCATGAGCTGTAGAATCTCCCATTCTTGCTGCTGGTTTTCCGCCAATCATAACACTTGAAGATCCTGATGCAATCGTATCTGGAGGGCCTGTACATACTGCTTTGTCTCCTACTCTCGCTGCCGGTTTTCCTCCGATCAACACAGTCGGTTCTCCTGCCGGAATGATAGGACCTCCAACGTGTGGAGTTGTTCCCGTCACCATGGGACAGGTATGCATGTCTGTAATTCTTGCTGCCGGTTTCATGATTAATTAATTTTTACTTGAGATCCTTTTACGACGGTTACAGCTCCCGATTTAAGCTCAGAACCAGAGCTTCCTTCTGCTTTCAGCTGAGCACTGGCTTTAATGTTGATATTGGTTCCTTCCATAGTAATGTCGCCTTTTGCCTTGATTTTGATGTCTTTTCCGCTTTCGATACTGATTCCGTCTTTATTAAGCGTAAGAATATTAGAATGCTCATCTTCTATCTTGATGATGTCGGCATCTTCATCCAAAATCAATTTTTTACCTTTTGGAGTTTCCAGCGTGTATGAAATTTTATCGTCATTAAAGATCATTTTCATTTCGCTTCGGGTTACAAATCCTTTTTCGTGATTATCGTCAGAAGCTACAATGGGAGCCGGTTTGGCACTGCTGTTTAACATTCCAAGCACCACTGCGTCATTAGGGTCGTCATTGATGAATCCGATGATGACCTCATCTCCGATTTCCGGTCTGAAAAACGAACCTCTATTTTCTCCGGCATCCAGCGTAGCCACTCTTGCCCAAATTCCTTCTTCTTCGTTATTGATGATTGGGATTTGTACTAAAATTCTGTCTTCGCCATCCGGATCTGATTCTAATTGTGAAACAACACCAATGTGCAACCCACTTATCGAAGGAATAATCCCTGAACCAGGCATTTCGCTCACATCATAAGTTTCTGAAAACCATGTTGGAGAAAGTCCGAATTGAGCATCAACCAGCCAATTTCCATCGGCAATTTCGTGACGAACACCTGTAACGTATATTTTTCCGTTGAATCTGTTTCCTACTCCCTGAAGTGTTAATGAAACTCCCGGTATTACCTCTGGAATTCCCTGAAATTGCACCCTTCCTCTCGTTCTTGCCAGCTGTTGGAAAGTTGCTTTTGCATCACTCCAATCTTGCAGTTCGTTTTGGGTAAGATTTCCGCCGTGTTTTAATTGTAAATCTTCAATTCCGAAAACTTTTGCCAAATCTCCTGACGTAAGATTTCCATTGAGTTTAATTGCCGGATCCTGAGCTTCAACTTCTGTTAATTCCTGATCGGTATAACTCCATGTTTTGGCTGTGATTTTATTGAACTGATCTCTTGCATCGATTTCTCCGTCAAATTCATGTACAGATGATCCGTAGACTACTGTTTCTACCTCTTTTCCACTAAAATCTGGCTTAGCAACTTTTATGGTTCCGTTTTCAACAAAACAAAGTTTACCGTTGGCTTGTGCTCTGGTTAGCATAAAATCCCAATCTGAAGATTGGTACTGCACCAGTTCTTTATGTGAATTTGAAGTCGCTTCTACATCTGCAGTTGCACCGCTATTACCAATCAATTCTTCAATGATATCGCTGTCTTTACTGTCGTAGAAATACTTACTTTTTCTGCCTAAGGTCATTTTTACCGCCTTATCTCGGCATTCGATAATGAGATAAGAAGAGCCGTTTCTAACTTTTATGTTATGTTTTACCACAACTCCTTTAAAAATGGTTCCCTCTTCAGAATGGTATCCGGCAGTAATTTCAATTTCTTTTCCTGGAATTAATAGATCTTCATTACTTAGTTTGAAATCTTGTTCTGGTACACTTCCATCTAAAATCACAATGCGGGCATAAGGAATTCTGTTGACTTCTTTTTCTACCACTATGCTTTTTACACCATATTTACCTGGCAATTCGGTACCTCCGGACATCACTTTAAAAGTAATCAGGTCTGGATTTTTTGCTGTTTGTATGCTTCCGCTATTGTTCATGTTATGATATTTTATCTATTGGTGGAAAGTATAATTGAGTTCCCGGTATTAACTGTCTGAAATTGATAAGACCATTTACTTTAGCTACTTCCAAATAGTATTTTGTATCTCCGTAAATACTTTCGGTCATTAATGGTAGGGTATCTCCTGCTTTTACAGTTCTTTTGTGTGATAAATCTGGCGAGCTTTTTTTTGCTTTTGCATTAGCTAATTCCATTTCAGTTGAACCTGTAAATTTTGCTTTTATAATTGCTCTCAAAGGATAACCTTCAGGAGAAAAAAGAGTAAAATCGACAGTAAAGCTACTTAGAGCTCCTTCAAAAGAGAGAATTCCCCAGGATATTTTAACATCAAATGGTTTATGTATATTTCCATCATAAGTTCCGGTTGTCATTAAAAAATCATCAAGCTTTGTTGCGACATTTGTTTTTGTAGCCTTTTTGTTGATTATTTTGTTGATCAACTTATTGCCTGTATTTTCCTCTGTTACGCCTGTTCCATCTAATAAAATTTCTAAATCAAGATCTGGTGATATAACTTTATTAAATTTAACTTGTGTCTGAGCGCTTCCTATTGGAGATTCGTTATTTAAATCATTTTTAAAGGACAACGAATATTTTGTTGGATTAATAAGAGCGACAAATTTTTGACTAGGTTTTTCCTTAGCTATTATTTCTATTTTTTTTAATCCTGCCATCATCTCTCTTTTTTACGTTGTTCAATATTTACTATCTGCTCTACACTTTCGCTAACTGCCCGCATAATTTTTGTTGCATCTACTGATGTTGCAGTTGTCGTTGCTGCTGCTTTTTCGTCCACATTTATTTTAATGTGAAGCTCTTTTATTTCTATTGGCATTTCGTTTGTTTTTAATCAATTATTAATATTCAAAACACTAATAACCAATGATTTAACATGTATATTTTTAAAAATCTAAGCACACAAAGAGTGCATTCAGTCTTGTTTATAGACCAATCTTTTGTTTTTTATCTGAAAATTTTTGCTGAATGTTATCTGAAAACTAACACACTTTCAGGTGCTTAGATTAGATTAGAAATTACAAGCCTAAGCTTGCTAACGATGAAGGTATTGTGAAATATCTATATTTCAGTTCTATTGTTTCAATAGCAAGTTTGCTTTCTTCTGCGTTGAATTCTGAAACGTTCCATTTTACAGGATATGCCCCAACTACATTCCAAACCATTAAAGGAGCTGTAGATTGTAGGCCTCCTGAAAGAGTAATGATAAGGTCTCTGGGTTCAAACTCAAAGTTTTCCATTGCATTTCTGCACCAGCTTATCAATCCGGAACTTACGATTAAACCACGCTTAAGAACTAAATTTTCATATTTTGGTCTCAAAGGAAGCTGATGAAGAAATCTGTTTTCGCCTCCTTCGGCATATTCTTCAGTTACAATTTCTGTTGATAAACCAGATATAGACTGAAATCTGGAGTCAATACCCTCTGTTGTTGAAATCCCATTAACAATAAAAGAGAAACTAGTTGGAGGATATAAAAGAGCCATGATTAGTTATTTTCGATCGTTAATCCTTCGTGTGCAATTTCCAGAGTTTCAATAGCGACCTCATTACCTTCAGCCTTCAAATCTGTTGCATTTACTTTAAGCGGGAATGCATTTTTTACTTTCCATGTAACTGCCGGCTCTCCGTTCTCATCTAAAAGTGAGATGGTAATTGATCTTCTTTCTACCGTATTTAACTGAATTGATTGGAACCAAGTAAAAAACTCGTTATCGCTTTTGAAAGTTCCTCTCTTTAAAGTAATGTTGCTGAAAGTCTTCAGTCCCGGCATTTTAATTTTGCTGAAATCCGGACTTGCACCATGTCTGTATTCAATTAAAGCTGCTTCAGCATTCAAACCGCTTACTTCCTGAAATCCTACTTTTGTTCCGCCCCAATCTACTTCAAAGGCAAATTTTACTAATGGATATGTATTCATAATTATTTATATTTAATTTGTTGTTTTAATTATTTTATGCTTCTTGCAACTTGTGTGAAAAACGAAGCACAATAAACTCAGCAGGACGTACCGCAGCCATACCTACTTCAATGACCATTCTGCCTTCCAGAATATCCTGAGCCGACATTGTTTTATTCAAACCTACGCTTACGTAATAAGCTTCTTCAGGCTTGCTTCCTGCCAATGCACCGTCTTGCCATTGTTGGTTAAGGAAATTCTCGATCATTGTTTGTACACGGATCCAGGTATTAGCTGTATTCGGTTCAAAAACGAAACGTTCTGTTGCTTTTTTCACAGACTCTTCAACCATATTGAAGAAACGACGTACAGAGATATATCTCCATTCATTGCTGTTCCCGTCCAAAGTTCTTGCGCCCCAAACTAATGTTCCTTTTCCGGTAAAAGTTCTGATTGCGTTGATTGATTTACCAGCCGTTGCATCTACATTAAGATTTTCCTGATCTTCGTGAGAGATTTTAATTTTGGGCTCTTGTACGAAGTTCAGTCCTACATTTGCCGGTGATTTCCATACTCCTGAAGTACTGTCTACTTTAGCATATACTCCGGCCATTGCTGATGATGGAGTCATTACTACTTTTTTAGACTCAATTGCTGCTTTAGCTAAGTTGTATA
>Ga0308157_10001231_pt1 | contig 56781 bp, 39 predicted proteins | sample PhyBR1_FD_201035 | JGI IMG/M metagenome (GOLD analysis project Ga0308157, IMG submission 201035) | Phyllosphere microbial communities from UC Gill Tract Community Farm, Albany, California, United States - DLSLB.R1 | ecosystem: Host-associated > Plants > Phyllosphere > Unclassified | place: USA...
GTAATCACAAACAGGATAGTGCAGATATTGAACAGGCGCACCTCACCGAAGCGCCGGCTCAGAAAACCGGTCAGCGGCAGGGTGATGGCATTGCTCACGGCAAAGGAGGTAATGATCCAGGTGCTCTGCGAGGAACTGACGCCCAGGTTGCCGGCGATGGTCGGCAACGACACATTGGCAATCGTGGTATCCAGGACCTGCATGAAGGTGGCCAGGCACAGGCCCAGGGTCGTCAGCCACAGGCTGGCCGGGGCGAACGGCTGCGCGGGCGTGCCAGGCGGCGTCGCCTTGGATTTTTCGTTACTCATCGGCGCTTGTATTATCGGGGGCGTTGGTCGCCAGGTTCTGCTGCACGATGTCAGATATCAATCGGTCCGCCGCAGCCACCTGCTGATCGTAAATCGTGGTCAGCAGCTTGCTGTTCGGATTGATTCCGCTGGCAAGCACGGCACCCTCGGTGTTGTGCAGATCGGCTTCGACAAACATGGACATGCCAATGCGCAGGGGGTGTTTTTCCAGTTGCTCGGGTTTGGCAAACTCCACACGTACCGGGATTCGTTGCACGATTTTGATCCAGTTGCCGGTGGCGTTTTGGGCCGGCAGCAGGGCGAAGGCGCTGCCCGTACCAATGCCCAGGCTGCTGATCACGCCGTCATAGACCACATCGTCGCCGTACAGGTCGGAGGTAATGCTTACCGGCTGGCCGATACGCATGTCTTTCATTTGTGTTTCTTTGAAGTTGGCGTATATCCATGCGTTTTTCAGTGGGACCACGGCCATCATGGCGCTGCCCGCAGCGACGCGCTGGCCGACCTGCGCCGCACGCTTGGCGACATAGCCATCGGCCGGGGCCGTGATCGTGCTGCGCACATAGGTCAGATAGGCGGCTTTCAATTTGGATTCGGCAACCAGGATATCGGGATGCTGGTTGATCAGCATGCCGGCTACCAGTGCGTTGCTCACCTCGGCGTTCTGCTCGGATGCCGTCAATTGGCTGCGCGTGGCTTCAAGCTGGCTGATGGCAGACTGATACTGGCTTTGAGCCTGCAGAAATACGTCTCTGGCATGTGCGCTTTCCTCTTCGGAAATGGCGCCGGACTTGACCAGCTTCTGTCTGCGGCTGTAGTCGGCCTTTGCCTTGTCCAGCGCTGTTTTGGCTCCCTTGACGGCAGATTCCTGCGCCTGCACCAATGCCTGTTGGGCGCCCGATGTGGCCTTGGCGCCGCTGGCCTGGCTGTACAGGCTGCGCACTTCTCTTACAGTTTTGGCCAACGTGGCCTTGGCTTGGTTCAGGGCCACTTCGGCCTCGGTCTGGTCCAGGCGGATCAGCGTATCGCCGGCATGTACAAAGTCGCCATCGTCGGCAAAAATGCCCACCACGGTGCCTTCAACTTGCGGGGTGATCTGAATGATATTGCCCTGTACATAGGCGTCGTCGGTGCTTTCATACCAGCGGCCATTCAGGAAATACATGACACCCGCAATAATGGCGATGATCACAACCGCCAGGAACAACAATTTGAACAGAAAGCTGCGTTTGTTGCCGGCAGGTTTTTTCTTTTGTTTTTCTTTTGCTCCTTGGGCGGAGGAAGCAGGAACGGCGGACGGTGCGTCGGGGGTGGCCGTCGTTGTATTTGAATTGGAGCTCATGAAAGATGATAGCCGTGATGATCAGCCGGGCAGATGCGGGGTCAGGCAATGCCAGCGGCAACGCCCAGTTTCCCGATTGGCTGGAATAATGTAGGTTCAATTAATTGGGTAAGCAATAATTGCTTGGTCAATTAATAATAATCACAGAAAAAATCACGGTCAAATATTTTCTGAAAACGAGCGTGCAATCGGCCTGATTCTGTTGTGAAAGTTCGGAAAATTCAGTCTTGCGTAAGCCTTGGCGGTATACATGCGCGAGTGCACCTCGTGTAGCATGAGCAGTTTTTCGACACGCTCAGACAAGCGAGAGGGCGCACTCAATGGCACCTAATGACACTAACAACACGAGTGAATCTGACAGGCAGCAGTTATCCCGGCAGACGTGGCTCGAGGGTCTGCAAGGGCCTAGCAAGGGGCGGGATCAGGCGGAAAAGGACGGTAGGCATCAAAACGATGAGCCTGGTTGCTGCAGGAAGGCAACTTCCTCGGGTGTGGATTCGCGCCCCAGAATGTCGTTGCGATGCGGATAACGGCCGAAAGCGTCAATAATGGCCTTGTGTTTCAGTTCGAATTGATATGATTCATCTGAACCATATTTGCGAAACAGGCATTCGGCTGCCTGGTGAATCGCTGGCGATTCCGAATGCATCATGGGCATCAGCAAAAAATTGTTTTCCTGTTGCGTCAGGTCGGCAAATTCGGTGGTACGCGATGCTTCCTGGGACAGCACCAGCGCCATCGTGTCGTAAGCAAAGGCTAAGGGCGTGCCGCGGCCGATGTTGCGCGAGAACTGATCCAATACAATGATCTCGGCCAGGCGTCCGCGAATAGAGCTGCGCCAGCCGCTTAGCTCGGCGCGCGTCGCCTGTTGCCATACGTCGCTAAAGCGTTCGCGAATCGTTGCATCAAATTGCGGATCGTTGGTGAACCATTGCTCAGAAGGGGTTTGTTCAAACCAGAAGTCAAGAATATCCTGTGGAGACATACACGATCCTTTTATAGAAATAAAGCCCAAATAAAGCGAAAGGGTGAAGATGAATCAAAAGCGTCGGCGACGGCTGACAGTAAACAACAGAGCTGTGTTAGCTGCCGGAACTGCATCTGGGGCGTCAGTACCCTGTCAAGGGTGCGGCCGACCGTTATAATACAGCCTTGATATTACGTGATTCGTCGCCATTTGCGACTTTATATCACCTCACAATAACTGCATCGTATTACGGGATTTTTCATGAGATTACTGCTCGCCATTTTTCTGCCTTTTGTTGCATTTTTTACGATTGGACGTCCAATCGCCGGCATTATCTGCCTTATTTTGCAAATCACGCTCATCGGCTGGCTGCCCGCCGCTTTGTGGGCTGTCTACGCCCTAAGCCAATACACTACCGATAAAAAAATCGCCTCGGTGCGCCAGCTTTAAGCCACAATGTCGCCGTGTTACGCAACCGTTGCATGGTATTGAAAGAGACCTGCTATGCACACTGTTAACCTGCCATCGTTCCGTATATTTGGCGTTCAGACCCGCACCTGCAATGCCGACGAAGAAACATTGAAGACGGCACGGCTTCCCCTGCTCTGGCATGATGTGTATACCGAACTGGTTCCTGAGTTGCCTGCAGATGCGCCAGTCTATGGTGTCTATGGGGGCTACGAATCGGATCAGGATGGCCGGTATACCGTGACGGCAGGGGCCGACCAGAAACCCAAAAAATGCAATCTGGATCTGGTCGAGGTCACCGTCCCCCCGGGACAGTATCTGGTTTTTAGCGGCAAGGGGAAAATGCCCGAAACGGTCATCCGGGTATGGCTGGATATCTGGGATTATTTCAAACGTGAAGATACGCCTCATCAGCGAGCCTACACCGCCGATTTCGAAGTATACCGGGGGCGCGAAGAAACGGCGATCGAAGTCAGCGTGCATATCGCCATCAAATAAATCGTCATGCTATCGTTTAGCCGGGCGTGCCTGGCTCGGTTTCACCGCTGGCCAGGGTCCGTGCTCAACGAATTGTTTTGCGACTGTTTCCAGCACGGTTGATACCGTGAGTGATCAGGCGCCATCGGCGCATCATGTTGCAGATAGATTACACATTTGCCGCGGTTTTCATTCGGATATGACAAAACGATTGAAAATTACTGCCGGCCACTTATGATGGAAAACTCTTCAGTTCTTTCTGCCCGAAGTCGATACGCGTGAAAAATCCCTATTTGCCCCACTATAACAACCATTCCGGCTGGAACGCGCTGCTGCCTGCGCGCACGGCCGCCACAGAGCCGCAAGGCCCGCGAGCCTTTGACTTCATCGTTATCGGGGCCGGCTTTACCGGCCTGTCGGCCGCCCGCCGCCTGGCGCAACTGGCGCCGGAAAAATCAGTGCTCCTTCTGGAAGGCAGTGTCATCGGCGAAGGTTCATCCAGCCGCAATTCCGGATTCATGTCGACGTTTCCCCGTTCGGGCATCGCGAAGGATCCAGCGCAGGATGATCTTCTGGGGCGCATGCAAATCCGTGTTTATGAACAGGGGCTGCAGTGGCTCAAGCACACCTTGCAGGAGCACAGGATTGAATGCGACTGGGATGAAAATAGCGGCAAATACAATGCGTCGGCCACACCGGCCGGCAAGGCATCCCTGCTGTCGGGCATCGACAAAAACAATCGGCTGGGCATCGATAGCGAAGTGCTGAGCCAGGACCAACTGGCACAGCGACTGGGCACGCGTTATTACGATTTTGGTTATTACACGCGCAATAATGTTTTTGTCCAGCCTGCGGCCATGCATCGGGGGCTGGCCGATACCTTGCCGGAAAATGTCACTTTGCTGGAAGAAACCTTTGCTAATCGTATTGCCGGCAGCGCAGGCCGCTACACAGTATCGACCAGCAAGGGCGATTTTTCTGCCGGTCAGTTGGTGATTGCCAATAACGCCTTTGCCCGTAAACTGGGTTTCCTGAAAGACCGCCTGATTGCGATCTACACGTATGCCGGGCTGACCCCGGCGCTCTCGGAAGAACAGGCCGCTGCCCTGGGGCCGGCCAGGCAATGGGGCTTGCTGCCGGCTCACCGCCTTGGCACGACGCTGCGCAAGGTGTCGGGCAACCGTTTCATGGTGCGTAGCGCCTATTCCTATGAATCAGAGCGTAGTGTTGCTGCCTATACCACCATGCTGACGCATTATTACAAGCGGCGCTTTCCGCAAATGGCATCGCATGAGTTTGAATTTGTCTGGGGAGGAACCACCGCGCTTACGCGTAATGGCGGTGTCTTTTTCGGCAAGCTGGCCGATGGTATCTACGGCTCGCTCGGGTGCAATGGCTCGGGAGTGCTGCGTGGCACGGTAAACGGGCGCCTGTTGGCCGAACTTATGCTGGACCATCGGTCAGAAGCGCTGGATGCGGTACTGGGGCTGGGCGGTCCGTCCTGGCTACCGCCAGAGCCGTTACGGGCGCTGGGTGTCAAAAGCGCAATCTTTTATCAGGGGATCAGGGCCAGCGCCGAGCGTTAACAACGCAGGTGCATGTTGCGCCGGCTACTGCGCAGCATATTGCGATCGCAATAGATGTGGATTAAATGCGAGTCGATTAGTTCGACAGCGCCATGTGCGGGCTGCCCAGCGCAGGATCAAAGGGATTCAGATTGCTGCTGATCGCTGCTGCTTCACGTTTCAGAATATCGACAATAAAGGGCAGGCGCTCCTGAGTCAGCCTCTCGGTAAGCACGCTCAGCCCGATGGCCCCTACCGGATAGCCTGTGGTGTCGGTAAACGCCACAGCAATACCGCCAATCCCGGTCAGTTTGCCGGGGCCTGTGTTCAGCACATAACCGTTCTGCTGCGTCTGCTGGATTCTCGCGCGCAACTGCGGCTCATCGATCCCGTCCTCCTGGTAAAAGCGTGGGATGTTGAAAGCCAGGATGGCATTGCGCTCGCTTTCCGGCAAGGCAGCCAGAATGGCAATGCTTCCCTGGCCCAGACCGATGGGAATGCGTCCACCGATGCCGCCGGTCAGCGATTGCGTAATATAGCTGCCTTCCATTTTATCGATGCACACCACGTCATAGCGGTCTCGCAAAAGCACAAACGCCGAATCCTGCAGTGTTCCCACAATTCTGAGAATGGAGCTGCGGCAGATGGCGCGCAGCGACGATTCCTGATGATGCGCCCGGGCCACCAGGGAAAACAGCTCCAGCGTCAGCGCATAGGATTTGCTGCCCGTGCGTTGCACGACAAAGCCTTCGGCAATGAGCGTTTGCAACAGCCGGTGCACTGTTGCCTGGGAAAGTTCAAGCTGGCGGGCAATGTCGGTCACGCGCAACCCTTGCGGCCCTGCGTCACTGAGCAAACGCAAAATAGCCAAGCCTTTGGTAAGCACCCCTTGTGCGCCTGCTGATTGCTGGTCCATGATGATATTTTTTTAAATGAAATTAATAATTAAATATTATATATATTTTTCCGTTAAATGAAATATAAATAAAAATAATTTTATTGGTAGAAATACCAATATATAAATTGAGCCATGCAAGGGACAATTATCGGGCTTGAATACAACTGTCATAAACAGCGTGACAGTTGTGCATTACCCCTGATGCATTCACGTTGTTTACCGCCGTATCACCTCATACGATGCTGCATGTACGAAAAACAGTGCAGTCTGCGGAACCTATCAAAATGAACGAAGTGAGGACGTATGTCTTTTTTGCAGTTGCACGGCCTGACCAAAAAATTTGCGGACACCACCGCAGTCGATAACCTGTCTCTTGATGTTGCAAAAGGGGAATTCGTTTCGCTGCTTGGTCCGTCTGGCTGTGGCAAGACCACGACCCTGCAGATGATTGCCGGATTCGTTGACGTGACCGCTGGCAGCATCATTCTTGATGGCAAGGACATCACGTTTGCAAAGCCCAACGAAAGAGGGCTGGGGATTGTTTTCCAGACGTATGCGCTTTTTCCGCATATGACGGTGGAAAAGAACGTGGCCTTTGGTCTGGAAATGCGCAAGCTATCCGGCAGTGATATTGCCAAGCGCGTCAAGGATGCACTGGCCATGGCGCAACTGGAAAAATTTGCACAGCGTTATCCGCGCGAACTGTCGGGCGGCCAGCGCCAGCGCGTGGCCCTGGCGCGCGCTCTGGTCATCCAGCCGCCAGTGCTGTTGCTGGATGAACCCTTGTCGAATCTGGATGCCAACCTGCGTGAAGAGATGCAGTTCGAGCTGCGCCGGATTCAGCAACAGGCCGGCACCACCACTATCATGGTGACGCACGATCAGGCCGAAGCGCTGTCAGTCAGCGATCGAGTGGTCGTCATGCGCGAAGGCAAAGTCATACAGATTGATGAGCCTTATGTCATGTACGAGAATCCGGCCACACCCTTTATTTCCCGCTTTGTTGGCAAGACCAATACCTTTGCCGTCACGCTTACGGCAACAGAGCAGGGCCGCCAGTTCGATCTGGATGGTCATCGGATTACCCTGAAAAACGAGTCGGACATCGCGCCAAATGCAGGCACCTGTGAGGCTCTCATGTCATTGCGTCCCGAAAAGATCGAGATTGGCCGACAAGGCCAGGGGCGCTTTGCCGGTTCGATCAAAAACAGTTTTTTTCTTGGCAATTTGTGGATGTACGAGGTGCAGACGACTTTCGGGCTGCTCATCGTGTCAGTCATCAATAACCACCAACAGGTTTATAAAATCGGCGAGAACGTTAGCCTGGACTGGCATGAAAATGCACTCAAGGTACTGGCGGGCGAGCCTGCCGGAGATCTGTGACCATGACTCGTCCGGATCCTACCGCAGTAACGGCGCGTAAGTCGCGTCTGAGCTTTCTGGGCGCCATGCCGCTCACCCTGCTTTTTATCGGCCTGCTGATTGTGCCGCTGGTGCTTACCATCGTGCTCTCATTCAGGCCTTACGATTACGACCTGGGCGTGCAAGCGGGCTGGACGCTCGAACAGTACATTGAAATATTCACCAGCAACTATACGCTCACGGTATTTTGGCGCACGCTCTGGATATCGGGCCTGGTCACCATTATCTGCGTACTGATCGGCGTGCCCGAATCGTATATCCTAAGTCGCATGAAAGCGCCGTGGAATTCTGTTTTCCTGCTGGTCATTCTGTCGCCTCTGCTTATTTCACTTGTAGTACGGGCTTTCGGCTGGAGCATGCTGCTCAACCCCATGTCGCCCATTGGCAAGCTTACCCAGATGATGGGCCTGGGGTCGCTGCTATATACCTCCTCGGCCGTGGTGATCGGCCTGGTGCATGTCATGCTGCCGTTCATGATCATTCCTGTGTGGACTTCACTCAACAAAATCGATCCGCAAACCATCAAGGCAGCATACTCGCTTAATGCCTCCAAATGGCAGACGATCAAGCGGGTCATTCTGCCGCAGGCCACGCCAGGCATTCTGTCGGGCAGCCTGATTGTCTTTGGCCTGTCCACCAGCGCGTTTGCGATTCCCGTGCTGCTGGGCGGCGGTCGGTCTCGCATGGTGTCCAACAGCATCTATGAGCAATTCATGATTGATTTGAACTGGCCCATGGGCGCGGCGCTGGCCATGCTGCTGCTGATCATGAACCTGGTCATTATGATGTCCTACAATCAAATTCTCGAGCGCTCCTATAAGCGCAGTTTGGGGTAAACAATGAAAAACGGACCCCTTTCTCTGCTATTTAACACGCTTGTCACTATCTTCATTCTTGCGCCGCTGGTTATTGTTTGCCTGGTCGCCTTCACACCGCAAGATGTGCTGTCCATTCCAACCACCAGTTTTTCGTTGCGCTGGTTCCGGGCCGTCTTTAACGAATCAGGTTTCATTGCTGCATTCCAGACCAGCCTTTGGGTCGCCTTTGCCAGCGCTTCAATCAGCGCAGCATTGGCGCTGCCCGCCGCATTTGCCATTGCCCGCGGACAATTTCGTTTCCGGCATGTGATCAACGGCCTGTTTCTGTCGCCCTTGATGATCCCCAGCCTGGTCATGGGCGTTGCTTTGCTGCGCTTGTTTGCCATGTTGGGCGTTCGTGGCAGCCTGTTATGGCTCATACTCGGCCATGTCATCATCGTGACTCCGTATGTGATACGGCTGGTGCTCGGGTCCCTGGTGGGTTTTGACAAAAGTATTGAGCATGCGGCCGAGTCGCTGGGCGCGGGCAAGTGGACGGTGTTCAGGCGCATTACCTTTCCCCTGATCATGCCGGGTATTTTCGGCGGGTGGATCCTGGCCTTCATCAACAGTTTTGATGAGCTGACCATGTCCGTCTTTCTGACCTCGCCCACCACCATTACGTTGCCCGTAAAAATGTACATGTATGCGACCGAATCGATCAACCCGATGCTGTCTGCCGTATCGGCGCTCATCATTGTGCTGACTGCGATCACCATGTTCGTACTGGATCGAGTGTACGGACTGGATAAAATCCTGATCGGAAAGCAGTGATCATGGCAAATGCAATCATGCAGAAAAAGGCAAGCTGATGTCCGGGCTCTTTACGCGACTGGTTGATCAGCAGCGCAAGCCATGTCAGTTTTTTGTGAATGGTACGGCGTGTACGGCACGCATGGGCGACACGGTCATGACGGCGCTGCTGACCCTCAATGGGCATCTGCGTCTGACCGAGTTCACCGGTTCGCCGCGTGCGGGTTTCTGTCTGATGGGCGCGTGCCAGGATTGTCTGGTGTTGCAGGAAAACGGCGAGCGCGTGCGCGCCTGTTCTACGCTGCTGCAGGAAAATATGCGATTTGTAATACCGGAGAAAAACCGGTGAGGGCGCAGGCGCCGGTGCCGGTTCCGGTTATCGTGGGTGCGGGCCCGGCAGGCGTGCGTGCGGCCCAGGTGCTGGTGCAGGCCGGGCTGCGGCCCATTGTGATTGACGAAGCCCCCAAACCCGGCGGACAAATTTACCGCCAGCAACCTGACGGGTTTACCCGGGGCGCCCGCCAGCTTTATGGTTTCGAACACAGCAAAGCCACTGCACTGCACGAGGCGGCAAGGCAAATGATCGCGTCTGGCCAGATTGATTATCGCCCTAACACCCTGGTGTGGGACGCGGATGCCCGGCAGTTGTATGTCACCTGTGATGGCAAGCATGATGCAATCGCTTACGAACGGGTCATCCTGGCGACCGGGGCCGCCGATCGCGTATTGCCTTTTGCCGGCTGGACACTGCCCGGCGTTTACACGCTGGGCGGCGCGCAAATTGCCCTGAAGTATCAAGGTTGCGCGATCGGCAAGCGGGTCGTGCTTGCCGGTACCGGGCCGCTGTTGTATCTGGTTGCCCATCAATATTGCAAGGCGGGCGTGCGGGTGTCGGCGGTGCTCGATACCAGTCCTTTTCCCTCGCTGCGCCAGGGTGTGCAGGCCTTTGCCGTCGACGCACCGCTGATGGCCAAGGGGGTCTATTACATGGCCTGGCTGCGGGCCCGCGGTGTGGCGATGGTGCATGGGGTCGCGGGTTTTGAAGCAGACGGCGTGGACAGGGTCGAATCGGTCCGCTGGCGAAAAAACGCCACGTCGGCAATGCAGACCTTGCCCTGCGATGCTCTGGCCTGTGGCTTTGGCTTGCGTTCCGAAAACCAGTTGGCCAGCCTGCTGGGCTGCGACTTTGTGTTTGACGAACAGGATTGCAGCTGGCAACCGCAGGTGCAGCCTGGCGGACAGAGCAGTCGTGCAAATGTATATCTGGCCGGCGATGGCATGCGCATTGGCGGCGCCGATATGGCCGAGCTGACCGGCACACAGTGTGCCTATAGCGTGTTGCAGGATTTGGGTATCCATTGCGATAAAACAATGGTGGCGCAACTGGCCCGCCGTATTTTCCGTGGCCGGAAAACGCGGCAGTGTATTGATCGCATGTTTGCGCCGCCGGCTCACTGGCTGGATGCGGCTGACGATACGCTGACGGTGTGTCGTTGCGAGGAAATTTGCGTGGGCGAAATCCGACAGATGCTGCGTGACGATCCGCATTCAGGCCTGAACAGAATGAAAGCCCTGTCTCGCGTGGGTATGGGACGTTGCCAGGGCAGAATGTGTGTGGCGGGCGCCTCAATGCTGTTGGCGCATGAGCAGGGGATTGCCCTGTCCGGCGTAGAGCGATTGCGCAATCAACCGCCGGTCAAGCCGATTCCGATAGGCGGAGCCGCATGCAAACCGTAAATACCGATGTCCTGATTATCGGCGCGGGCATCATTGGCGCCAGTACGGCTTATTTCCTGTCAAAACAGGGCTTGCAGGTGTTGCTGTGCGATGCCGGACAAAGCGGCACCAAGGCCAGTGGCGTCAACTTCGGCGGCGTCAGGCGTCAGGGTCGGCCGTTGTCGCAAATGCCGCTGGCGGCACGATCGCACCAACTATGGGGGCAACTGTCCGAGTTGATTGGCATAGACGGCGAATATATTCGCTGCGGTCATCTTAAAGTCGCATTTACCCAGCAGGATCTGGATCGTCTGCAGGCATATAACCATAGCGTGGCATCCTGCGGTCTGGATCTGCAATGGCTGGATGCCGGGCAGGTGCATAGCCGTTACCCATGGTTAAGCACGGATATTGCCGGAGCATCGCTGTGTCCGGCAGACGGCCACGCCAACCCGCGACTGGTGTCGCCGGCCCTGTCCTGGGCGGCGCAGCAGGCCGGGACAAGGCTTATGGAGCATTGCCGGATAATCGATAGCCATTATGACGGTCGTCATTTTCAGTCGGAAACTGCAGACCACCAGCGTATCCAGTCGCGCTTTGTTGTCAATACGGCAGGCGCCTGGGCGGGGAACATTGCAGCCATGTTCGGTGAATCGGTGCCGCTGACCGAGATTTATCCGCAGATGGGCGTAACCGAACCGCTGCCGCCCACCATGAATGTGGTGCTTGGCGTACAGGGTGGCGGCATCTATGCCAGGCAGGTTGCCCGCGGCAATATTGTTTTCGGCGGCAGCCGGGCGCTCTCGTTGGCGGCCGGTTATGCCCGTCCGTCGCATCAAAGTGTGAGCATGTTGCTTGCGCGACTGGCAGGGCTGATTCCCGGCATTGCAAATGCACATGTCATCAGGTTCTGGAGCGGCGTCGAAGGCGCTACGCCAGACCTGAACCCTTATCTTGGCCCTAGCAGCAAGACGCCAGGTCTTTTCCATGGCTTTGGCTACAGCGGCGCGGGGTTCCAGGTTGGCCTTGCATCGGGAGAAGTGCTGGCGCAGCTTATTGCGACCGGCACCAGCCATATCCCGATAGATGATTTTCGAATTGACAGATTTACAGCTGATTCCGGCAAGCTGTAGGTCTCTTCATGCAATGCCGGCAAAAGGAACACAGATGAAATCAGTATCAGTAAAAAAACGTCCGGTCGTTGCGGCTTGCATGCTGGCTGTGGCCGGAATGCTGACGGGCGTAAACGCGAATGCGGAACCCAAAACGCTTTATCTTGGCATGAACGGCGGCGATATGCAGCGCGGGTTTGAGGAACATGTTTTTCCCGCTTTCGAAAAAGCCAACAATGTGAAGATTGTGGTGGTGCCAGGCACATCAACAGATGTTCTGGCCAAGGCGCAGGCATTCAAGGACAAGCCGCAAATGCATATCATGTTTCTGGATGATGGCATCATGAATCGCGCCACCAAGATGGGGCTGTGTGAGCCCATCAAGGATGACAAGGCCCTGTCCGAGTTGTATCCGGAAACGTTAATCGGCAAAAACATGGCAGCCGGCGTGGTCACGACCATGACCGGCCTGTCATACAACACCAAACTGTTCAAGGAAAACAACTGGGCACCGCCGACCTCCTGGAAAGACCTGGCCGATCCCAAGTACAAGGGCAAAGTGGTATTTCAGTCTGTGGCCAGCAGCACCTATGGTCTGCATGCCTTTATGATGCTCAACCGCATTGATGGCGGCGACGACAGCAATTATCAGGATGCGCTGACCAAGTTCAAAGACACCGTTGCCAAAAACGTGGTTGCCTATATTCCGAGTTCTGCCAAGATTTCAGAGATGACACAAACCGGCGAGGCGGCCCTGTTTCCGCTTACGCCCACAGCCATCTATTCGCTGAAAGAGAAGAACCTGCCGGTGGAATATGTGGATCCGAAAGAAGGCTCTGTGCTGCTGGCGGTCGCCCAATGCGTCATCGCCAACAACAGCGAGCCTGAGCTGGCGCAAAAGCTGGCCTCTTATCTGCTGTCGGTGCCAGCTCAGGAAGGTGCGCTCAAATTCGGACAGTATCCATCCAACAAAAATGTGGCCGCCAAAACCGAGCACAAGGAACTGCTGGGCGACTTTGAGAAATATATGAAGCACGTGGTCGTAGTCGATTGGGACAGCATCAATAAAGTTCGCCCGAAACTGAATCGCGACTGGAAAGAACAGATCGAGCGATAAGACAGCCGAGACAGGGCAGGCCGGGCAGGGTGCATGGCATAAGCTGCGGTGGCCAGCGTGACCCGAGGACGGCACGTCAGGATAAGTGCGCTGGATAAGGTTCACTGGACAAGGCACATCGATCAAGGCACATCGATCAAGGCGGACCAGATCAGGTTCGCCGGATAAGATAAAGCGATGAGCGGCGTGCCTGTCTTTCCCGTCGCAGTCCCAGCGCCACTGATCACGTCTGGCGCGGTCCTTTCCATTTTCATCAAAAGCATTTAGTATCTGATAAAGACTTACACAAATGCAATTGAAGAACGAGGAGAGGCCATGCCTGTTGTGTCATCGCGGTTTGTCACTACGTTGGGTGTCGTTTGCGGTCTGGCTATGGTCGCCGGTTGCGCTGCAACAGGCCAGGATGGTCAGGCCGCCCGGTCCTGCAGCGAGCTCAACGGCACCACCGTGCCTGCTGCTTCCATTGGCCTGGCCACGCGCGGTGCGACGGTCACGGCAACGCAATACCAGCCACCGGTCTCTGCCTCGCCCAAATCCCATCAGGGTTATTGCAAGGTGCTGGGCGACATTGCTCCGGTGGATCCCCAGGCGCCTGCCATCAAATTTCAACTGAATCTGCCTGCGCACTGGAACGGCAAGTCGCTCATGATTGGTGGCGGCGGTTACAACGGTGTGCCTGCAAAAACCACAGATCTGCTGCCCGCAGGTCCGGTGGACAAACCGGATCCTATCGGGCTGGGTTACGCCACCTACGGCAGTGACTCTGGCCATCAATTGGCAGACGATCCTGCCAATCCCGGCAAGTTTGCGCTCAACCAGGAAGCGCTGAGAAACTTTGCCTATGAAGCGCTCAAGAAAACCCATGACACAGCCCAGTACCTGATTGCCGGCCATTATGGCAAGAGTGCACAATTGAAATATTTTGCTGGCGGCTCTACCGGAGGTCGCGAGGCGCTTGCCGTGATCCAGAAGTGGCCACGCGACTTTAATGGTGTCATTGCCCTTTACCCGGCTTTTGCGGCAGCCGCGCTGGATTTGCAGTTTGGCCGTATTACGCGCGCACTTGCTCAGCCCGGCGCCTACCCCAATCAGCAAAAACGGGAAGTGCTGTACAAGGCCGGTATGCAGGCATGCGATGGGCTCGATGGCGTGCGCGACGGATTGATCAGCAACCAGCGCCAATGCAACCGGACTTTTGATCCTGCCAGGGCAACCGTGGATGGACGTCCCCTGCGCTGCGAGGGCGGTGCGGACATGGGCAACCAATGCCTGTCGGATGCGCAGATCAGAGCAATGAAAGTATTTGCGTCGGACATCGTATTTAATCCGCCGCTCGGTAGTGGCGAAGTGCGCCATGCCGGATTCAACACCTGGGGAGTAGATCTGGGGCGCCCGGCAGGCGACAGTAAACTGCAGGCCACCGTCAATTACCTGAACCTGGGCTCGATTGCGCCGGCGTATCCCATGCCGCCCAATCCGGCGGGCAGCCAGAGCGTACCCTACCATGCCGGGTTCTGGGATCAATGGGCCAAGTATTTCATCACGCAGGACCCTGCTTTCAATAGTTTGTCGCTGGATCCGACCCGACCCGGCAAATGGCGCAAGCGCATTAATGAGCTCACCCGGTTACAGGATATCAACCAGACCGACTTGTCTGCCTTTGCCGATCATGGCGGCAAACTGCTTATTGCCCATGGGGTTGCCGACGGCCTGGTCCCAACACGGGCGACCGAAGATTATGTACGGCGGGTGCGGGCAACCATGGGTAAACAGAAAGCCGATCAGTTTCTTCGGTACTACGAAATTCCCGGCTATGGCCATGCGGTTAGCACGGTATTTAATGCCAGTTGGGATTCCCTGGGCGCACTGGAGCGCTGGGTGGAGAAGGGTGCTGAACCTGGGCCGCAGGTGGTGGCAGACACTGCCGGCGTACCCGGCAGAACCCGTCCGCTTTGTGAATATCCGGCCTGGCCAAGATACACGGGTAGTGGCGATGTTAACCAGGCAGCTTCATTTGAGTGTGCGCGCCAGTAGCGGGCCACCCATGACGCTTCTGGCGCAATAAGCGGGTGGGGCTCGCCGCCCCTAATGATCATTAATCGCTTGTAGTCAGACAACGTGGCTTTTCCGGATTGGCTGGTTCGGAGTCTGGTTGTCGCTATGTGCCGCCGTTATGATGTCGTTTCGTTCCATTAATGATGCATATCTTGCATATACGCCCTGTTTAGAACATTGGCGCAGGGTATTTCTTAATCCGTTTATATTCAAAGGCGCGCCGCCATCCATCTCGCAGTTGGCGATCACCAACTGACACCTGCATTCCTCGCATATTAACTAAGGGATAACGCTAATATAGTTAACCCTTGCCCAGTCCTGCAACATTAAATCCCTATAATGGCAGCCAATATTCCAATAAGCTGGAAAAATCAACTATTTATGGCTGACTTGGTACTGGGAAACAGCACCTGCTGGCCTTTTTCCCGTTTCCAATAGGCTGTCGCTTTATCCTTACCAAGGGGATTATTTTGTTTAGCATGATATCTATTGTGATATCTCTGGTTCTGCTGATGTACCTGGCGTACCGGGGATATTCCGTTCTGATCCTGGCGCCGCTGATGGCGGGTCTGGCCGTCCTGCTCTCGGGAGATGTTGCCCAGCTGCTGCCGATTTACACTGAAACCTTCATGCCGGCGCTGGGTAAATACCTTCTGCAGTTCTTCCCCGTCTTTCTGCTGGGTGCTCTGTTTGGCCAGCTTATGGCAGACTCGGGTGCGGCCGCGTCTATCGCCAACTGGATCATGCGTGTGCTTGGCCCCCGCCACGCCATTCTTACCGTTGTTCTGGCTTGTGGCATTCTGACTTACGGCGGCGTCTCGCTGTTCGTGGTGGCTTTTGCCATCTATCCTATTTCAAAAGTCATGTTCTACATGGCCGATATCCCGAAACGCCTGGTGCCCGCTGCCATCGCGCTTGGCGCCTTTACCTTTACCATGACGGCGCTGCCGGGCACGCCGGCCATCCAGAACACCATTCCCATCCCATATTACGGCACCAACGCCTTTGCGGCGCCTGGCCTGGGGATTATTGGTGGAGCGATCATGTTCGGCCTGGGCATGTTGTGGCTCATGAGCCGCGCCCGCAAGGCCAAAGCAGCCGGGGAAGGCTACGGCGACCATAACGATGGCGTGGCCAACGAGGTTATCAGCACTGACCACAATATTTCATTTGTAAGCAGCATCATCCCGCTGATCCTGGTGATCGGTATCAATGCCCTGTTTACCTATGGCATATTCGAGGGCATGGATCTGACCTTCCTTAAGGAAAAATTCCCGGCACTGAATGTGAAAGGCGCGCTGGGCCTGTGGGCCATCATTATTTCACTTGTTATTGCGTGCCTGTGGCTCATTATTGCCCGGCTGCGTCACTGGACTAACCTGCAAGACACCATCAATAAGGGCGCCTACGGCTCCATGCTGCCAATCTTCAATACCGCGTCTGAAGTGGGCTATGGCGCCGTGATCGCCAGCCTGGCCGGCTTTGCCATTATCAAGGAATTCGTACTGGGCGTCGCGCCCGGCAACCCGCTCATTTCCGAGAGCATTGCCATGACCTCGCTGGCCGGCATTACCGGTTCTTCATCCGGTGGCCTGAGTATTGCCCTGCAAACACTGGGGGCAGATTACCTGCGTCTTGCCCAGGAAAACAATATCAGCCCCGAACTGCTGCATCGCGTCGCGGTGATGTCGGCCGGCGGGTTTGATACGCTGCCGCATTGCGGTGCGATTATCACGCTGCTGGCCATCTGCGGACTGACTCATCGCCAGTCCTACCTGAATATTGCAGCCGTGACAATTGTGATACCGCTGATCGCTGTGGCTACGGTGATTACGCTGGGCACCATGTTCGGTTCGTTCTGACCAGTCACTCGTGATTGCGGCTGATGCCCGGGCGGTACGCGAAAAAGTCCTGTCCGGCCACCAGTGCCTCGGAAGCTGACCACAGCGCGGCTGTTACGTCTTGCTGCTGAACATCCCTGGCGTATTGCATCAGTGTGGCAGCCAGCGTACTGGGTTCGTCGGTAAACGTATTTAACTGTGCGTTCAGATCCTGCAGAACTGCACGGGTCTGCGGCGTCCAACTATCTTGCAAGCTGTGCAATTGCGCAATACTGTGCCCGAAATTCAGTGCTGATATCAGATGGGCCGGCGCCAGGCTATGTCGCTGGCCCGATTGTGCCAGATGGGCGGTCAGGCGCAGCGTCTGGCGAACCGAGCGCGCCATCCATTGACCGGCCCCCAGTTTATCGCCGTTATTGATCAGCCTGAACAAATCGCGGTTGATGGTACGGGTGGCCTCATGCACATGCCGGTCGCTGCGCCGGGGCAACAGAATGAAGCCGCCGGCCACAATACATGCCGCCACAATCATTGAGCCGGACTCGGCCATAACATCCATTGGCGTGACCACACGGGCGGGCAACATGGCTTGGCTGCCCAGCAAAAACGCCATCGTGGCATCCAGTGCAGGAAACCCGAACATCGTGCTGGCCCTCGCCATACCGCCTACAAGCAGGAACGGCAGGATAGAGGCCACAACCAGCCCTGTGCTGTGGATATGCGGAAAAATCGCAAGCCGGTAGCCAATTGCGATAATGGACCCCACGATAATACCCTTGAGCAGGAAAGGCGCCACGATTTGCGGTTTGACCATGGAGCCGAGCACCAATGAGAACATGGCCGTTGCCAGTGCGGTCATTTCGCCAATAAAAGAACCGCCCACATAGGCGAGCGACGCAGACACCAGTGTGATAAGGCCACACAACAGGCCGGTCTGACGCGCCAGCCCCCAGTTGGTGGCGGGGGCCAGCATGGGCGCATCCGGCCTGAACACAAACCGCGCCGACTCCTGGTCTGACGTTAACAGCCATTTGGCGCCTTTTAACAGACGTTGCAGATGCTGAGCGAGGGTTGAGTCTGTGGCCTGGGCCAAGGCCAGCGCCTCGTCTATATGTTGAGTGCTCAGGATTTGATCGGCATTGTCTTTGGTCAGCGTGGCAATAGCCAGCAGCGCATTGCCTAACTGCGGCGCCACGGGACGGCCTGGCCGGTTGTGCGTATGCAACCGGCGCGATGTCGCCAACAGGCCGATCGTAGAGACGATCATGGCATTGATCACCCGCTTGTTTTGTGCGGCAACGGGCGACCCGGCCAGGATTGCGATGCCGGATGCTTCCAGCCGACTGATCTTCTGCAGAATCTCAGCCTCTTGTGCGGCGCCGTCTTTTGTTGTTCCGTTAAGCGTGGTTCCCAAAAGATAGCAGGCGCTTGCCGCCACTTCGCATGCAGACAGGTAGAATCGATCACGATCGGCATTGGGTGTGAGCAAGGCGGACGATAGGGTGATCATCAGCACCCCGATAAACGTACACTCCACCCGGGCCAGCGCCAGTTGCATATAATTCTCGGGCGCGAACATACAGGGAATGACCACGACCACAGCTGTAATCCCGGCCATCAACGCCGCATACGATTGCACCCCATAAAGCAGGTGGGTCAGGGCGCCCAACACCGCCACCCACAGCGCCAGCATCAACAGCGCAGCAATGGGGGTGTCCTGAATGAAATGAATCATGCCAAAACCGGCCAATGCACCCAGCGCCGTGCCTACGACCCGATACAGGCCGCGTTCGAACGCAAGCCCGCGGGTCGCCTGCGCGACAACGAACACCGGCATGGCCGCCCAGAACGGATTGGGAATATGCAGAAAAGAAGCAATGGCAAACGCCAGCCAGGCACTGAACGCCAGTTGCAGCCCGTAAACCACTCCCTGCCTGTCCAGCCCGATTTTTTGGGCGAGGTGCCGAGGGAGGTTTTCTTTTCTCATAGGAAACTCGCCTAGGATTTGGACCTTTTAGTACTATTCATTAGAGTGCAAATCGATATTAGCGATTTGATATATTCACCAATTGTGATATACAAAAAAACAGAGTGACTTGAACAAAATAATAGCCTAACTAGGTTCCCGAATTAGCTAGTAATAGGGACTGGTAAAGAGAGTTCGGATCCTGCATGCTCTATATCCCTATGTTGATGGAGATAGGCAGATCTATCACACACGAAACGAAGCGAAAGTGATTCCGATCTCTAGGCACTTTGAAGTTACAAATTCATTGTTTTTATATTGGTGACATTACGAGCGCTATCGTCACCTATTTGTTGAAATCGGGAGCGAAAATAGTTTCTATATCCAGCCCAAGTTTTTCATTTTTTTTTCCAGAAAGCAAGCAAGAGCTATGTTCGCCTTATCATTCAAATGTGCTCCGTGATCACGAGCTAGGCTAACAGGCAGACAGCGATGAGATTGATTGCTCAGATCAGCCGGTGTCGGCGAGATTTCAGTATCAAACCAAACTTCAGGAGAATACAAATAGCTAGGGACGTCAAAATACTGTTTGCCGAAAACACGGGCATATTCAGTGTTAATATGTTCTATTTTAGCAAACAATTCAGGCGATGTTTTGTAGGCCTCAAAATTAGCGAAATGCCCTAGTACTGCTACTCGAGCGGTAGCTGTAGATAACCACTCAGAAGCCGTGACAGCAAGTTTTACAATGATATCCTGATTATTGATTACTGGGTTTTTTGCATTAAGATCATTCTTTCCGATCCAAAGCAAAACAATATCTGATTCGCCGATTGGCTCTATATCAGGTATAAAATTATATTCGCCTGCGCTCAGGGTGTCAGTCCCAGATTGGCTTCGAGTAAAGGTGAAAGAGGTGGGCGACGAGGTTAACATCCCGTGGACTCCATTTAACTCGCCGCCGAATTTCCGCATGGCTGCACGCGGAAAAGAGTTCGCGACCTTTACCATTATTGATTCTTGAGCGTCGGCAGGAATGATTTTGGCAGGAATCCTAATATTGAATGGGCGTGCTCCAAGTCGGGCGATCGTATGATTACCCCATTCGCCATTTTGGCCGCCACCAATATACTTATATTGGTGGCTTTTAGCTATTGCTTCGATGAATGGGCCAACAAGGTATGCACTGCTGCTACCCCATATGCACAAACGCCTAAGTTGGGATTCCTCGTGTGATTTTTTTTTATCATCCATTTCTTTCAGCGCCGTTGAATTGGAGAGCAAGGTCTCGTTGTTGCAGCGAGCAAAAATTACAGCTAAAGTGTATTGTAATTGCAAACGTTCAGAACGCAGACTATCTCGGTTTGGAGTTTGGTTAGAAAGCCACAACTAAGCGGGATTATTAATTAATCACTATCCGTTTTCCTGAGTAGGTTGCCCAAACCGCTTCAATGTGATCAGTTTCTCCCTTATACTTATGCCCGAAGGCAGAGAATATATAGTCCTAATTGCTTCTTTGGGGATTTATTGTTTGTCGTTTACGCCTAGCTTGAGTTTGAGAGAAATATATATATGAATTTTCCTCCAGACACTGGAGCCGACGGTTTCATTAGTAAATTGATAAACTTCCATGTCAAATAATACACCTATGTCAGATAATACACTAGACGAAGTAAATGGTTTTAAGCGGGAAATAAAAATAACAGATGGTGGCATACTTCTATCTACTCAACCTGATCCCGACATTCAGTATGCATTTTATTTAAAAAAAGCAAAAGAAGTTCATAGAAACTACTATACCGAGGATGCTTCAGTACTATTTGATATAGAACCCGTCGCGGGCGATTACATTGCGTCCTTTTTTTATAAAAAAAATAATGAAATTAAAGCGATACGAACTTTCTTTTCGATCGATTCTGACAAACATATAGTCATCGAAGAAAGAAAAAACTATGTTAAAACCGAGATCGCTTCAACCAAGGAATATAGGATTGATTATTATGACGCAGGTTCCGACATAACATTCATTGTGTTCAATGGCACAGGATCTGGATTGCATGCTGTGCCGTTTGGACTCAACTATTTGATGAAAAACGGCTATAACGTTGTTGCGTGTTTGCAGAATAAAAACCAATACCAAGGGCTTTCTTTTGAAGATTTTGAGCGTTTGGTTAAGCCAATCGTAAGCGGGAAAAAAACATTCCTTTATGGAAGTTCGTTGGGTGGATATTGTGCTGTTTATTATGCAGGAGCAGTGGATGGAACCGTGATTGCATCGGCTCCGAGAAATTCTGGTCATCCCGAATTGATTCGGCGATCGAGAGGCAGGTCAAAATTTAACGCTGATAATTTTAAGCATCCAGCAATTTCGGAAAATAAACGTACGACAAATCCCGTATATATATTTATTGATCCAACCTATAACTCAGATGTTTTTTTCTACAAAAGATTTATTGCCCCTACCTATCGTAAAGCGCAGAGATTGGAGTTTCCATTTGCTGGTCACGAAGTATTAATGCATGTTAAAGGCGCTGGACAACTACATAGCATTATTACTCGGATTGTCAATATGCAGGGTAGGATAACAATTGATACCTCAACAGAAACCGAATTTACCGATATTGGAAGAGCTAGGTATTATATTGCGCAAAAGAACAAAACAATGGCTATTGAATTCATCGAACGAGCTTTTAGTCGAGGCGATATAAATGAGCAAGCGTTTGCTACACTAGGGGTATTAAAGCGACGAGCACAATTGATAGATTCTGATGAATAGGATTATTCCCCTACAACGTCTCTTTTGGTTTTGTACTTCAATATGACATTAGCCATGTATATGACTATCGTTACGGAATTTCTTTAGTGGAACCAATGTAGTCTCTTTGTCGAGTCCCTGCCAGGCTAGTCCTGTTGCTGATTTTTCACCGCGGATACGTTTGTAGAAGTTGCCATTAATCTGCGTTGTAGCAATTAGATAACTGCGAAAAGCGCTGAACAGTTTCTTATCAACAATTTGATCTGCGGCCTCCATCCAAAATTCGTCTAGATCTCCCTGGAACGTTAGGCCTTTGAAGTCATACATTGCGCGTCCACAAACTTTCAAAGGCGAGCCATGTAGCAAAGCAGAAAGACCTACTGTGCTGTTGACCACTACGGTGCCTATTGCGTGATCCAACAAGGTTGGCAAATGTTGGTCGTGTATGTAATGTACCCGCCCTGAAAGATCATAAAGAAACTCTAATTGCTGAAGCCAGTTCGAATAGTCGTTATAGCCCCGATCCATGGGGTGATGTTTGATCACTAAATGAGTCCCAGCAGGAGCATATTTCGAAAACGATGTGACAACATGGCGAATAAATGTCTCGACTGTTGCGAAGTCAGAATGTGTATGAATCTGTGCGTCATTGTACACTTGCAATGGTAGCAAAAAATACCGTTTTGACAGAGTTGTGGATAGTGTTTTCTCCATACTCCGTTCTGTGATGCGATAGTACGCCTTTCGTACAAAACTACGGATCCAAACATATCCTTCTACTATGTGCATTCTTCGATGATGTCGGTAATGCCAGAAAAAAGGTTTGAGTAAAAGACTGAAACTATAGTATAGGATCGCCCAAAACATCATGTGCAGAAAGGCATACCCTACTTGTTTTTCTACGCGTGGCGCAACGATGTCTTGATTAAAATAAAATTGAGCCTCTCTAGCTGCGCTTGAATGATCATTAACTCCGTTTTTCTCTAAGGTAATAAAATTAGGCCTTATGTAGCCTTCTTCAAAAACGCCGATTTGCACGCCATATTGCACTGCGATTTGGTGGGCTACGATATGAATGGGGCGGCAATCTCCAAATAAGAAGACCAAATCAATATCTAAATCATTCAAAAGGTTTTCAAATGTACTGCGCCATTCTCGTGGATGGCTTCTAAAATTAATCGCATGTTTCTTGTTGAAAAGCCAATCGCCACCATTGAAATTGATGGCATGTACTGTTGCGCCCTGTTGCTTCAGATCCAACGCAAAGCGTCGAAAAAAAGGACCGACAGGCCCTTGTAAAAGAAGAACGTTCTTGCCGTTGAAGGCTTCTATTCCGTCAATTATCACGACGACTTACGATTCCAAATTAAAGTAAAACATGTCCTCGGCGGAATGCCGCGATATGCGCCCAGAATATCTCAAATTTCAGGCAATTGTATTGTATCTTTTGGTAATAGACATTATCGTATGTTTCGGTTGGTTTTAAAAAACTCTTAAATATCATTAGTATAGATGTGATATAAAAACATCATATCAAGTAAAAAACTAGGAGTTCTATGCAAAAACGCGGCCTACCTCAACTTTTTAATCTACAATTCTTTCACGTTTCAACCTACGCGTGGGCATTAGATGTCAAATTCGTCAAATAAAAGCCGGTTCTTGTTCATGGGAATTGTTCTCATTCCTATGATAATTGCAGTTGTCTATTATGTCGCGTTCGCAACTAATAGGTATGTGAGTACGGCCGAAATTGCTGTTCGACAGACAGATAATGCTAACCCTGCGATCAGTAACGCCCCCGGGCTAGCATTATTACTAGGAGCAACTAACCCGACTTCTCGCGAAGAAACGCTATTTCTACGGCAATACATCTTGTCAAATGATATGTTACAAGTGTTGCAAGAAAAATTAAAATGGAAAGAGCACTATTCGGCAATTTATAGCGATCCAGTTTATTGGTTGAATAGTGACGCAAGCCAGGCGGACACGCTCGCATTTTATCAAAGAGTCGTCCAAGTGCACTTTGATGACGAAACAGGGCTATTGGAAGTAGAGGTAAGTGCATTCGACCCAGAATTTTCGCAAGCGGTTTTAAAAATTATTTTATCCGAAAGCGAGCGTTTTGTTAATGAATTATCACACAAACTCACTCGTGATCAATTAGCTTTTGTTGAGCGGGAGTTAGTGACTGCTCGTGCCAATTATGAAAAGAGAAAAGACGATTTACTTAGATTTCAAGCGAAAAATAATCTGGTAGATGCCGAAGCAACCATTACCTCGCGGTCGACGATGATTTCGACGATGGAAGGTCAGCTGGTTACGGAAAAGGCGAATTTGATAGCATTGATGTCTTCGTTGAATTCTGACGCCCCGCAAGTTCAACAGCAGCGGCGAAAAATAGCGGCAATAGAAAAGCAATTAAACAATGAGACACAGCGATTGATTGCACAGGAAGGGGGGTCGAAGCTCAACACGGTTGCCGCGAAATATCGAGATTTGGCGATCCAGTCGACAATTGCAGAAGAGGCGTACAAGATTAGTTTAGCGTCACTTGAAAATACTAAAATTGAAATAAATAAAAAATTCCGTAGTCTCGCAGTGGTCGTGAGTCCGAATTTGCCTGATAGCGCAGTATATCCGGAACGGCTCTACAATTTGCTTATTATTTTCATGGGGCTGTTGGCGCTTTTGGGAGTCGTAAGATTTACGATCGCCACAATAGAAGATCACGTTGATTAGGTTGGTTGATTGGCGAATATTATTAACAATCAGATTTTTCACAAATGAATAACATGCAAATACAACCTTTCAGTCTTGTTCGTGCTCCCTGGAGTTCCGCCGGTAAATTGTTAGGAGTGTTGAGTATTCTCCTAGTTCTATCGGGATGCGGTTCCATTTTGTCTGGTGCTGGACCATATAGTAGCTCGATAACTTCGACCTCATCGGGGAAGGACAAAGATCTGCCATATAAATTAGTGGATTTATCACCAAGTAATTTGTCGGAGTATGCAAGACAGTCCGCCCCGCCGGCGTCTGCGAATGTTTCAAAAACTGGCTCGACTAAAATCCAGTTGGTTCCTGGCGACGTGATTAAAATAATGATTTCCGACTCCGCGGAGGGAGGTGTTTTTGCGCCTTTATCTGCAGGCGGTACAGTATTCAATAATGTTCGAGTGGGGACTGACGGCACAATCTCGTTACCATATGCTGGAGCAATTAATGTTAACGGTTATACGTTAACTCAATTAGACAATGCCGTTCGCAAAAAATTAAAAGGTGCTGCCGCCACCGATCCGCAGGTTCATAGTGAGTTGGTTGGGGATTTATCGGGCTCTATTCTTGTTGCTGGAGCAGTAAAAACGCCGGGTCGTTTTTCAAGTTTACAGGGCCCATTAACAATTCTCGATGCCGTTAATATGGCTGGTGGTCCTATTCTTGAGCCGCATCTGATTAACGTTATCGTTCGAAACGGGAAGAAGGCTTACACTATAAATTACGACGAAGTGCTGAGTGGGAAAAATCGTCAAGTCTCACCTCGATCTGAAATTATTCTCGAGAGAGCGCGGCAGCGTTTCGTTGCTATGGGTGCCGTGAAAGAGCCAGGATTAAAGGATTTACCGAGCCGCAACCCAAGTTTGCTAGAGGTATTGGGGGCCGTGGGCGGTTTAGATGAGCGGTCAGCAGACCCTCAAGGCGTATTTGTATTTAGAATTAACGAATCGCCAGTCGAAGGTGAGCCCGCAGCAGAAGTATTTCGGTTGGATATGCGTAAACCAGAGGCAATCTTTCTTGCTCGAGCATTCCGGGTCTTACCTGAAGATGCCATTTACGTAACAAACGCTCCGATATACGAGTGGCAAAAAATTATTTCTCCGATAGTTCAAACATTGGTTTTAGGTAGAACCCTGTCTAGATTGTAATCACACGCAAAATTATGACACTTGAAAAACGGTCTTCCTTTCAAATCGTAAAATCGGTATTGTTTGCGCTAACACTTCGCGAATTGCGCGGGCGATTTGGTGCGAGACGGTTCGGCGTGTTTTGGGTTTTTTTTGAGCCCGCAGCACAAATAGCGTTGTATATGATGGTGTTCTCTTTCAAGAATGTGACGGTTAGAAGTGGGATAGATTTTCCGTTGTTTTTGGTGACGGGAATGATTCCATTCTTCATGATGAGGAATATTGCGCTTCAATCGATGTCCGCGGTAGACGCAAATAAAGCTTTGTTTGCTTATAAACAAATTAAGCCTCTCGATACTTTGATTGCTCGCGCTATGATAGAGATTATTATTTATCTTACCGTGTATCTCATATTCATGCTTGTTCTCGGTATCGTGTTCCAGTACGAAGTAACTATGGTCGACCCCTTGCGCTGGGTCGCGGTGTTGGCGACCGGCTTGACATTCTCTTTTGCCCTCGGTTTGCTATTGTGTATGCTTGTGGAGGCCCTGCCAGATGTTAAAAGCTTTGTGAGATTATTGTTCTTTCCTGTATATATCCTCTCTGGAGTTTTATATCCGATATGGCTTCTGCCAAAGGCAGCGATGGACTGGTTATTGTGGATTCCGTACGTGCATATTATTGATGAACTCCGACTAGCTACGTTCCCGCATTACCCGGATCACGAGGGAGTGAATCTTTTCTACCCATTTAAAGTGACAGTTTTCTTGTTATTGATTTCAATGGGGCTTTATCGCATACGTCGATTGAAATTGGTGGCTTCATGATCGAGGTCCGTAATATCACAAAGTCCTATATGACTACTACGGGGCGAGTGGTGATTTTCCGTGATTTGTCGTTTAGCGTTCCGTTTGGGAGAAATATTGCACTGATTGGCCGTAATGGTGCGGGAAAATCGACGCTCATGCGCATGATTGCCGGCTTGGATATGCCTGATCGCGGTCGAATTCTCACTACAGGCTCTATTTCGTGGCCAGTTGGCTTGTCAGGTGGATTTCAAGGATCATTGACAGCTAGAGATAATGTTAAGTTTGTAGCCCGAGTGTACGGAGCGTATGGAGATAAGCTACGCCAAGTCGTACAGTACGTAGAAGAATTTGCAGAAATTGGCGACTATTTTGATCGGCCTGTAAAAACCTTTTCCTCAGGTATGCGTTCACGTGTAGCTTTTGGGCTCAGTCTTGCCTTTGATTTTGATTATTATTTAATTGATGAGGCAATGTCGACGGGTGATGCTCATTTCAAAAATAAAGCACAAGCTGCATTTAAGGAAAGAATAAGTCGGTCTAACATTATCATGGTCTCGCACAGTATGTCTCAAGTAAGACTGATGTGTGACTATGTCTTATTAATTCAAGACGGAAAAGTAATCCCATTTGAGGACGTAGAGGAAGGTGTGCGAATGTACGAAACAACATGTTAATTGAATGCTATGTTGGTTTCATAAAGATGCCACTCGCCATAATTACAATTATAATTAGAGGCATCTAAATTAAGAGGATTAAATGAAAGTTCTAACCGTGTTTGGTACACGACCGGAGGCCATTAAAATGGCTCCATTGGTCAAATTGCTCGAAATTGACGACTTTTTTGAAAGTATGGTGTGTGTAACTGCCCAGCACCGCCAGATGTTGGATCAGGTGTTAAATTTATTCGATATTGTTCCAGATTACGATCTGAATATTATGAAGCCTGGTCAAACTCTGGCTGGGATTACGACTGAAATATTAAATCGGCTCGAAGCTGTATTGGCTGAAAGTAAGCCGGATCTCTTGCTAGTACATGGAGATACATCCACTACTTTTGCTGCTAGTTTAGCTGCTTATTATCACAAAATCCCGGTGGCCCACGTTGAGGCTGGCTTGCGAACTGGCGATATATATTCGCCGTGGCCTGAGGAAGCAAACCGTAAACTCACCGGTGCACTTGCGAAATTTCATTTCGCTCCGACAACTCAAGCAGAGGAAAATCTGATCAATGAGGGTGTCGACAAAAAGAACGTTTTTGTGACAGGTAATACCGTCATAGACGCGCTCTTGTGGGTAAAAGAAAAACTGGCTATTGATGAATCCCTCTCAGCTCGTATTGCGAATCAGTTCCCGTTCTTACGAGCTAGTAGCAAATTAGTCTTAATTACTGGGCATCGGCGGGAAAATTTTGGTAGTGGATTTATAAATATTTGCACTGCAATAAAATCGCTGGCGGTACGTTTTCCAGAGACTGATTTTTTATATCCGGTCCATCTGAATCCGAACGTTCGCGAGCCAGTGAACCGAATTCTTGGGGGGCTATTCAATGTTCATCTGATCGAACCTCAAGATTACCAGCCATTCGTGTATTTAATGAGTCGTGCTTCAATAATACTTACCGATTCGGGCGGTATTCAAGAAGAGGCTCCGTCTTTAGGTAAGCCGGTGCTGGTAATGCGTGACACAACAGAGCGACCAGAGGCAGTATCGGCAGGGACCGTTAAGCTAGTTGGGACGGATGCGGAGCACATTGAAAGTCAAGTTGCCATTTTGTTATGTGACGACGATGCGTACCGCCAAATGAGCTTCGCTCATAATCCGTACGGAGATGGTAAGGCATGTGAACGGATTGTGGATGCAATCCGCAATCGTTCGTGAATCCAGCCGAAAAATTAATAGGAAAGTAAATGACAATTCAATCAGCATCAACCGTGGTTTCTGTTATCGGGCTAGGCTACATCGGTTTGCCGGCAGCGGCAATGTTTGCATCCAGAAAGGTGCAAGTTATCGGAGTGGACGTCAATCAACACGCGATTGATACCATAAATCAAGGGAAAATCCATATTGTCGAGCCTGAGCTCGATATGATCGTTCAAGCTGCGGTTTTGGGCGGGTATTTAAAAGCGACAAATAGCCCCGAGCCGGCTGATGCGTTCTTAATAGCTGTTCCAACTCCATTTAAAGATAATTACGAGCCAGATTTATCGTATGTTTTAGCTGCGTCTAAATCGATCGCGCCAGTCTTGAAAAAGGGCGATGTAGTGATATTGGAATCGACGTCGCCGGTTGGAACTACGGAGAAGATGATCGAAATACTGGCCGAGGCAAGACCTGATTTGAAGTTTCCAAGCAGTGGTGAAAGTAACGATATGGATGTGCATGTGGCTTATTGCCCAGAGCGTGTTTTACCAGGTCATGTCGTTCGCGAATTGGTTCAAAATGATCGTATCATTGGTGGGATCACGAAGGCATGTTCTCAAAAGGCAATTGATGTATATCGCATTTTCGTCGAGGGCGAGTTGCTAGTAACTGATGCTCGAACGGCTGAGATGAGTAAATTGACAGAGAACTCGTTTCGAGATGTCAATATAGCATTTGCGAATGAGCTTTCTCTTATTTGCGACAAGCTTGGGATTAACGTATGGGAACTAATCAAATTAGCTAATCACCATCCACGTGTGAACATATTGCAACCCGGGTGCGGAGTGGGGGGGCATTGCATAGCCGTAGATCCATGGTTTATTGTTAATAAAACCCCTGACGAAGCTCGGATAGTTAGAATGGCTCGAGAGGTCAACGATCACAAGCCTGAGTGGGTGCAGGAAAAAGTACATTTGGCGGTACAAGATTTAGTGAATGCTGGGAAAAAAACTGCGGAAATCAAGATAGGCTGCATGGGACTGGCTTTTAAACCGAATATTGATGATCTTCGTGAGAGCCCTGCTCTCGAAATCACTTTGGCATTGGGTAAATCGTATCCTGGACAGGTTACTGCAGTAGAGCCGAATATTGAGGCGTTACCATCATCATTGCAATCGGTCAAGATTGCGTTGAGCCATAATTTGGACGAAGTAGTAAAGAGCTCCGATATATTGGTGATACTTGTCGATCACAAGGAGTTCGTAGATAGAAAACCGGTTCTTGAATCAATGCAGCGATTGGTCGACACCAAAGGGATCTGGTAGAAAAATGTAAATGATCGGTGCATTAAGATCGTTCCGTGCAGATGAGTGCGGAACGATCTCGATTGGATATGGTTATAAAGCACATACATGCTATATCCGAAGAAACGTTAACTACTGAGTTGTATTGGAAGTAGTTTAGTTTCCTATTGTTTGATAGATCGTATCGCTGAAATTAAATATTTAGCTCGTTGGGAAAGATAGCGCATGAATACGCCAGAATCGAATCACACATCTCGCACTATCGACGATAGCGCGATTGAAAAAAATGAAAGCTTATCGGAAAAAGAGCAATATGCATTGCTACTTGATAGGTATCTTGGCGTTGAAGCTCAGTTGGCGAAAGAGTTAGAATATGGTCGCTTGGTGCGCGGGAAAGTTAACCGATTGAAATCGGAAATAGCTGAAAGACGAAGTGCTCGTAACAAGGCCGAAGAGTTATTAAGAAAACAAAAGATCAGGATTGAATCGCTAGAAAAAAAGGCAATTAACCTTCAAAATCAGGTCGAATCTGTCAGGGGTACTTTGTCCTTTAGATTGGGATTTGCTTTAATCCATGGCTTTAAATCATGGAGCGGGTTTTTAAAGTTGCCCGGTACTTTAATTGAAATCAGGCGTGATTCAAGAGCTCGTAGGCAAGATGCTAAACAGGAAATTTCGGCGGTGTCTAAGGCTGCAATTGGTACAGGGGATTCAGAAGATCAACTTAGTGAGTTTCAGTCGCAGACTACTCCTGCTCGGGCGCGCCAAGTGGACGCTAAAAGGATTGAACCACGCCCAAATAGTTTGCAGGACAATCCCTCAATTCAAACTTCAGCTTCGGATCGACAAGAGCTGCTTGGAGCCAGCACCGCGGTAGGCGATAATTTCATGAGGCCGGATCAAAAAGTTGTTTTTTTTGATGATTCAAAAATGGCCGAAAACACTGCGGTCCAATCCCAGCGACCTTCTGATTTGGCTTCTCTGGTTTCAAACTTAAAAGAACTCCGCATTGCTTGCATAATGGATGAGTTTACATATCATTCGTTTAAAAGCGAATGTAATTTGTTTCAATTGAAACCGGAATCATGGAAAGCACAAATTCTGGAATCGAAGCCAGATATCCTGTTTTTGGAATCAGCATGGAAGGGGGCTGATGAGGCTTGGGCTAAGAAAGTAAGCGATGCATCATCCGAGGTATTTGAGCTGATTGACTATTGCAAGAACAGTGAGATACCTGTTGTTTTCTGGAATAAGGAAGATCCTTTTCATTTTGGACGATTTCTACCTATCGCGAAACGTGTAAATATAGTTTTTACTACTGATGTAGATTGTATAGAAAAATATAAATATGAGGTCGGGCACGATAACGTATATCTTTTGCCATTCGCGGCACAACCCACAAGTCATAATCCCATAGAGCATTTTGAACGTAAAGACGCGTTCAGCTTTGCTGGTTCGTTCTACCTACGTTATCCCGAACGTCAGCGAGATTTCGACAATATTTATGATGTTGGGCAAGAGCTTAAGTCCGTAGATATTTACGATCGAAATTTCGATAATCCACATCCTCATCTGAAATTTCCAGAAAAATATGATGCAAGTATCGTCGGATGCTTACCTGTTGAGGAGATCGACAAGGCATATAAAGGCTATAAGTTTGGGATTAACATGAACACAATTAAGTACTCGCAAACGATGTTTGCCCGGCGAGTATTTGAATTAATGGCGTCGAACACAATTGTGGTGAGTAATTTCTCAAGAGGTCTGAGAACCCTATTCGGTGATTTGGTTGTGTCATCCGATGCTAAATCAGAGCTTTTCCAACGTCTAAAAGAACTTTGTGAAGATGATGTCTATTATAGAAAGTTCAGGCTGGCGGGTCTGAGGAAAGTGTTAGGTGAGCATACGTATAGCCATCGGTTAGCTTTTGTAATATCAAAGATAACTGATCAAAAGCTTTCTCTGCCACAGCCGAATATCGCAATGGTGGGATTTGCAGATGATACTAATTCACTTGACATCTTGGTATCGAATTACGGTCGGCAAACCTATGCATCTAAAAAATTGTATATTGTAGTTTCTAAGGGGGTCTCATATAGTGGAGTCGACGATTCGATAGTGATATTGAGCGACCCTAAGCTGTTGGTTCCTGCAATTAAGAACGGCTTAACAGAGTATGTAGCGCCATTAAGCGAGAACGATTATTATGGGCCTAATTATTTAACAGATTTGACATTAGCAAAGTCTTACGGCCAGTTTGCAGTAGTGGGGAAGGCGGCACACTATATTTGTGCCAGGGAAGGCGCTATCAGTTTAGCCAAAGATGGTGCGCAATATAAAAGCGCTGATTCGTTATGCGCGCGGTCTTCATTATTCAATGTTGCGGCTTTCGAAGCAATGAATTTGCAGTCGAAAGCAGATATAAATAATGGTACGATTAAAGGGAGCTTTTTTAGTATCGACGAATTTAACTATTGTATGGGTATGGAGTCATTAGATCCATCTCGTATCAGTACAATCGTTGACGATATAGACATCGATAATACGGGCTTGGATCTGGAAAATACGGTTTATCGAATTGTGGATACAATAGCTCCGAGTTCTCGAGCGGCATCAGTCGACTCGGCAGAAAAACTGCCTGGCATTTCAGCAAAAGAGCTCCACTCTTATTTACCCAAGAAGATAGCCAATACGTTGAAGTTTTCTCTCATTGACTCAAAGCTGGCGGTCAAATCTACATTGGCGGCGGATCAACATAAATATATTTATCTCACCAAGCTTTTTACTAGGGCAGAGCTGAATTTCGAGGCCAATAATAGATTCCAATTGTTATGTGATGGAGACGTTGTAGGTGATGCAAGAACAATTTACGTCTTCCTTGATGATAAGGGTGAGAAAATAGAGCACGCAATGAATAAAGTGGGTGCTGCTTACTCCATCACAATTCCCAAAAACTGTAAAGCTATAAAACTAGGCTTTCGTTTTCAAGGGCCAGGAGAATCGAGATTCGAACGCCTGATCTTGGGAGACCTTCGCGAAAAACCGAGCGTTTTGTTATCGAACTCTAAAAATTTAGTATTAACAAAACAGTATCCTGATTATAGCGATCTTTATAAATACGGATTTTTACATTCCCGAATTAAAGAGTACAAAAAGCAGAATCTTGATTTCGAAGTATTCCGCGTTTCGGAACACGTGAATATTGAATATCGTGAATTTGAAGGTATTGATATACTGAGCTCCGATTATCAATTCTTGGATAACTTGTTACGCCAGGGTACTGTCACAAAGATTATTGTTCATTTTATCGATCATAAGATATGGAACGTACTCAAAAAGTATGCTGGAAAAATCAATATTTTCATTTGGGTGCATGGAGCCGATATCCAGCCTTGGTATCGTCGCGCGGTGCGATTTGATAACGCTGGAGCTCTTCAAAAGGCAAAATTGGCGAGTGATGTTTCGCAGGAAATGTGGTTAGACATCTTTGGCCATTTAGGCGATAAGTTGCATTTGGTTTTTGTTTCTGAGTACTTAGTAAACGAAGTTCAAAATGACTTTGGGTGCCAGTTTGAAAAATCCGACTACACCGTGATCCATAATTACGTGGACAACGCCTTTTTTGCTTATTCAGAAAAAAAACCAGAAGCAAGAGCCAAAATCCTGTCGGTTCGCCCATATGCCTCTGCTATATATGGCAACGATCTTTCGGTTGAGGCGGTTCAGATGCTCTCTCATGAGCCGTTTTTCAACGAGTTGACGTTTAAATTTGTTGGGGACGGTCCATTGTTTGATAGCACGCTGGCACCGATTCGGGATTTTGCGAATGTCTCGGTGCATAAGGGTTTCATCACGCAAAGTGACATTGCGTCACTTCACAAAGACTACGGTTTATTTCTTGTGCCTTCTCGAATGGACACACAAGGCGTATCCAGGGACGAGGCTATGTCCTCCGGACTCGTGCCCATCACGACCAGGATTGCTGCCATTCCTGAGTTCGTTGATGAAAGTTGCGCCGTTTTAGCACCTCCAGAAAACGCTAAGACGTTGGCCGACGGAATAAAAAGATTGTTTCTTGAGCCCGATCTATTTTTGAACATGTCGAAATTAGCCTCAGAGAAAGTCAGAGCAATTTCAGGATTTGATAAAACAATCAAGCGTGAGATTGAGCTGATTGAAAGTGGTTCGACTGCCTCATTTGATGAGGATAATACAATCTCCAAAACATACAGAGTGGCAATTTATGGTGATGTCAATCTAAATCTTACTGACGGATCGGCCATTTGGGCTGTATCTCTTGCAGAAACTTTAGCTGGTATTGAAAATGTCTATGTGACTCTATTTTTAAAATCGAGAATCAAGAATATTCATATTATTTCTCCGCTGCTTAATCTTTCCAGTAAAGTGCGGCTGGTCGAGCCTAAGTTGCCAGAAAATAAAGTATTAACACCGAGAGAAGCTTTGGAAGCGATTGAGAGAGAGGACTCTTATAACGGTTATGACAGTGTGATTCTTCGAGGTATGGATCTTTGTAATACATCCACTGAATTTGCTTTTTTGAAAAATAAATTATGGACATATATTACCGATTTGCCACAACAACGCGAGCAGTTTTCTAAGCCACAGTTTGAGGTGATGGATCGAATATTCAATTATTCACACAGGGTGCTGTGTCAGACTAAACAGTTTAAAATGTATGTAGAAGAATTATTTCCACAATCTATAGGAAAGACTGCAATTCTTTCTCCGATGATTCCTAATAGAGAGGGGAGTGTAATTAGCGGCGCAAAAAGCAAATCTGATGGTGCCGCGGAGCCGCTACGGTTAGTATATGCTGGTAAATTCGCACCAATGTGGGGCATTCGAGAATTGTTTGACGTGTTTTCCGCGTTGCGTACTCAAGGGAAGAATGTTGAGCTTCAAATTTTTGGGGACAAAATACATAATCCGCAAGACGACGCGTCATTTAAGCCAGAAGTGATCAACCATCTGACCAATGACGTAGGTGTCGTGTGGCATAAAGCGGTGAGCCGGGATACACTTTTGTCGGCGTTGCCGGCGATGCATATTGGATGGGCTTATAGGCATCAAGAGCTTGAAGCTAATACAAGAGAGCTTTCTACAAAAATACTTGAATATGCATCCATGGGCGTGCCTGTTATTCTGTCAAGAAACGAAATCAACGAACAAGTATTCGGTAAAGAATATCCATTATTTGTAGAATCTCTTGATGAAGCCATTCATTTAATTAGCTACTATTCAGAAGATAAAAAGCGATTGGAACGTATTGCTTCGCAAGTGTTGAGTGTTAGTGAAACATTTACTTTTGAAGCGGTTAGGCGTAATCTTTTAGATCAGAAATTGATTAGTGCAGTTTTTGAATGAGTGAGTTGTAATTTTGCTTTTCGGGCCGAGTTGGGGAGATCGATTATGTCAGCTTTGGGTAACGTAACTCGTCGCATAGTAGTTTTGAGCTACGAATAAATATGTTATATGCCGGGACCGCGTCGACGCCGCTTATTGTTTTTTATGTGCCAGATGCTTCATCTGATAGAAAACTGTTCGGTGTAAGAGGCATGCTTCTGGCGTCTGCGCTCTCTGCGACTGGAGTGCGAGTTGCGTTGATTTTCCCTGCGGCGAGAAATCAAGTTGAGTTATGCCTGACAGATGGACAATTATGTCGTAGTACAGCTTTTGCGCATTTCGCAGATTTACTTACCACGCTCGCGAGACTTGAGGGTCCTCATAATATTTTTGTATCTTGCTCGGCGGCAAATATAGATGTCTTTGGCGCTGTCCATCGCCTGAAATCATCGGGTTGGAAAACTGTCTATGATATCGAATACGATGTAGAAGATATGCATAGATTAAAGTTGATTTCCTCATATCACTTTGAAGTGGAATCGATGATTGTTAAGTTGGTGGATAGAGTTACGGTTTCCAGTCATAGACTATTAAATAAAGCAATCTGCTTTGGCGTAAATCCATCCAAATTTTCTCTTATTCCAAACTCAAACATTAATGGTTCCTACCAGTTAGAGATGGAACAGATCGAAGGGAAAGTACACGCAAGTCATGCTGCTAACAGCGTGGTGGGATATTTGGGCAGCCTAGATCCGGCTTGGTTCGATTGGCCACTTGTCTTGTCAATTATCAATAAATTTCCAAAATTAAATTTTCACTTCATTGGTTATAACGTACCATGCCGATTGAAAATACCAGCTAATCTTACGATAGAGTGCATTGATCGAGTTGCTGGCGACTATCAATCAATAATCAGTAAATGGCAAATTGGACTTATAGCATGGAGAAAGAGTCCTGCAAGTCTGTCGATAAATCCTTTGATATTACATTCATACTTATGGATGGGAGTCACGGCAATTACCTCCCCTTTAGGATGTCGTCATAATAACCCGTATATATACGAGTATTCCAATGAAGACGAATTTTGTCGGTGCTTGACAAAGGTGCTAACTCGCAGAGTGAGCTATTCAGATAGAGCAAGTCTTATCGACTTTCTTACCCGTTTTAATTGGCAAACTAGCGCACTCTCGTTCATGAAATGTGTAAATGAAAATTTTGAATAAACGTGTTTTGACGATTTACCCAAACTGTAGCCGTGGTGGTATGGCTACTGTGTATAAAAGCCGGGCAACTTCAGAGAAAAACGTCGCTTTCGATTTTATTTTTTTTAATAATTTCGGAGGCATGTCTGCACTGGCAGCCCTACCAAATGTAAGGGTAAAGATCGTTGATAAAGCAGATATCTTGACAATGTTGCCTGGGGAGTTAAGTAGGTCTAAATATGACGAAGTTAGGATTACTACTTTGGCGGAGCTAGTAAAGATAACAGCACATCGGACTCGCAAGCTAATTTATGAGTTTCATTCCTCAGATATTGGAGTAATACTTAACGAGTTAGACAATTTGGACCTATCTATATTAGACGAAGTATGGGTTCCGAGCAAATTTTCGTATGATTTGATATCCCCATTTATTAACTTGACGACCCTAAAAATTGTACCTAATTTAGTAGACACCTCGATTTTTACCCCCCTTGGGAAATCCTTCTTGTTATGCGATATACCTTCAGAGTCTCGCCCGATAGTCTGGGTTGGAAGATTTGATAAAAGTAAAAATTTTAAAGATTTTATAGAGCTCGTTTCCAAGCTTCCTTGCATTTTTTTTGGAATTATGGTTGTAAGTCTGGAAGATAGTGTAACGCGACTAGCCGAAGTTATGTATCAAGTACGGCAGAAAAAAGTCGAACAACGCCTCAAGATATTTTTCAATCTAACCCAACATGATATGGCAACGTTATACCGTGCTACGGTAAATAGCAGGGGATATTTTTGTAGTACTTCTCTTGCGGAATCTTTCGGTTATGGCGTGCTGGAAGCGGCATTAACTGGACTTCCTGTCATTGCATACCGGCTCGATGCGCTAGAAGAGCACATGCAATATGCGTTTAGTATCCAGTTAATTGAGCCTGGGGCGGTGGCAACAATGACCAATTGCATAATAAACAGTGATTGGGAGAAAGAATATGAAGAAAACCAAAATGGAATTGCAGACTATCGCCAAAGATTTCGGCAAGACTATTTTTTTTGATGTTGACTCAGTGCATGAATTTCGTACAACCTCCAACTGAGGTCAATTGCAAATTTAATATTGCACCTGTAATTTCCGAGTTTTTTAAATCGGATACATTTCTAAATAGTGTCCGTTATAATTATTTGTATTTCATCTTAAATTGATTATTAGAATATGAAGAAACGAATAATTCGATTGAAAGAACAAGAGCCTGACACAGTTAGGGTCTACACACCGTCGGATGACTACAGGAAAATCCGACCTACCTTGGATCGTAAACTTTCCTATTTGACTACCGTGAACGATGACGGTTTTATGATAACTGGAAACTATGTAAAAGCCCCACAAAAAATATTCTTGTTAGGAGGGTCTTTTGTTGAGAATATGTATACTTCGCAAAATCATCGTATACACAGCCAAATAGAAAGGCAGTTAATTGCGCAAGGGTACTACGTGGAGGTACTCAATAGTGGTGTATCGGGGTCGACTTCGCTTAATTTGTTCAATGTGGTGATCAATAAAATTGCACCCTATGCGCCTTGCACGATTGTATTCGTAATTTCTATTAATGACGTTCATGCCCTCAGTTTTGATAGCGGGTTTTGGAATAAATATAGATTATTTTCTACGCTAGATCAAACAACTGACTTGGAGCGCGCCCGTCAAAATATCTCTGAAAAGAATATTGCTGACCTGACGAAGCTATATATGTCATTGAAGATGTTTTGTGAATTATTTAACATTAATTTATTGATAGCAAATACCCCATATATAAGCATTATTGACGACAATTTTTACAAACTGGATCATAGCTACTATGCAAGGATGGTTGCTAGGCGGGAACGGATTTACGGTGCACTATTTGGTTTATTTAAACGGCAAGGGTTTGATTCGCTAGATTTGCATTTAGCAATGAATGAGAACAAAGAATTATTTTTTGATGACGTTCATACCAACGCGATCGGATCTAGCGTGGTTGCTAATATTATTGTTCCCAGACTAAAAAAATATGTCAAACGTACAGACGGGAACGCAAGAATCCAAGTATATCGTTGCCTTGATCATGCACAAAGACTGAGTACCGATGTATTGTGGTCCAGCTCGATGATAATGCCCGAGAATATGGCCGGATTCTCTCATGCGATGATCGAATATCAAGTTGAATGTGGTTCAGATGTAATCGAAAATAATGCTTTATTTTGTGTGGACTTTGGTGGTATCGAATGCGATAGAGCCGAAGTCGGGTTGAAATATTCGGATACGGTCGGATTCTTTAGCTATCTGCAAACAGGGGCGGGTCTTGCGTTAAGTGGGGCACAACAGTTTTCCATTCCGCACTCTTGTAGAGAATTGAGAGTTGGGATTGGCTTGTGGAAAAGACGGTCGGATATAAAAATATCCGACGTACAGCTTACTTTATTCTTTCATAGTTGAATTGTCTGTAAGAGGGCATTAAGGCTTAGCGCCGCCATGCATCGATTCTCGACTTATGCTACGTCAATGTAAGCAAACTGTGATGTAAGCTGCCACGGCCGGGGACTCCTATCTATAGTAGTACGATTAAGCTGTTTGTATAGATAAGAAAGCTCGCTTGAACTATCTTACCATTCCCTGAGAGCCAGCAAACAATTTTTCAGATTCTTGACCGTCTGAGTACACTACGCTAATCCAGTACCAGCACGGTTTGCCACGTCTATTATGGTAATAGAATCCTTCAGTATTGCTTTCTGCGCTAACTGTTGCGAGTAAGACTGCGTTTATGGGATCATCACTCACTCGCCCGTATATATTGACAGTGTCTACTCCGTTTACAGGCGGGCTTCTCCATTTTAGCAACGTTTCCCCATTATCATCGAGCGTTCGTGCGTTAATGACTGGTAAAGGATCTATTGGGCAATCAGATAAATTGTTTTTCTCTAAATGGAAGTCTGCTGAACGCGTCGGCTGTGGGTCGGTTTGGCGCTCAGATATTTTTCTACGAATACTAATTCGTGCGATTAAAAATACATAAAGAGCGAAGGCTATGCCGAGAATAATAAAAAAATTTCGCATTATCTTCCTCTTATTGAGATAATCTCGTTAATCTTATTTGAAGCAAACATTTCATGCCAGGTCAAATCAGTGGTTGCAAGATTGTTGAGTGTTTCTACTAGCGAAGCGAAAGAGGGCGCGGCATGGCCGCTACCTGTATTCATGATTTTTAGATGTCTTCTCGGGCTAAAATCTCCCCCCACCCTCGTCAATTCCGTAGGTTGGCTAATTCCTAAGTTGCTGAGGAATGGTTTTAAATGCGCATCAATATGGTGGTGATCAGATGCGTTCTGAAGATAAATTAAATAATTAGAAGAGGACGGATTTTCTTTGGTGTACCTTGAGAACAAATCAGTCTCTATTATTCCTTGCAAATAATCTTTCCCTTCCTCGATGCTACCGTCGAAATTCCAAGCATGTCGAAGGTAAGTCGTCACCGAATCAGGAATGAACTTAAAAATGTCAGTTTGTGGATTCCAAGGTAGAGCTAATGATTCCGAGAAAAAAGAGGAGTAATACATTGCGGCATAACCGCCACCGGACCCTCCTACGAAAATTAGCCGACTGGGCTTCAGTTGATCTATGATTTTTTTCAACACCTGAACAATTACCGTCTGCGCGTGTATATCGTTAGCACCTAAGTACCATGCGAGGTTCAGCTTATCGGAGAGGTAAAGACTGGGATCGTTGATGCAAACATAAGATGCATCTACTTGCTCCAACAAATTGTAGCCACTGAAAGAAGGTAGTCGAAGTCCTTTACGTATTGAATTGGAAGCAGAGGAGTCGGCAGTTGGATTCTGATTCGTCCCGTTCTGTTTTTGTGCGCCGGTAAATGCAGCGTTAAAAAAAACTATTAATGGCCTGTTATCCATTATTTTTAATAGAAAGTCATACTGTCCTTTCTGATCCGGAAAACTGACGAGCGATGATTGAGCGGGAGTAATGCAAAAATCGCTGAGTGAATTATATATTGAAGAAGTAGTGTTCCATTTGTTGTTAGTCATAAGCTGCAGTTACCCAAATATTTCTCAATTCCATCTAATGCGAAACGCGTGTGTCAATATAAACATCGTATTCTACACTCTTAGGCATATGGCTCGTGTCACGGGCTAGAACCTTTACACTTTAGCGACTACAGCTCGTGAAATACGAGAATTAGTGTCAAGAGTATATTTACGCTTGGCCGTGTCTATATTTGGCGCGTTTAAAAGGTTAATTATATTCATAAACTAAGCTTATTATAGGTAACTGTTGACTAATTCAGATATTGAGAATAGGGACAATTTCACCGTTTCTTTGAACAAGTCAATGCAATAAACGGTAGAATTCGAATAGTTGGTTCAAACTCGAGCTTGAACCAATGGCGCAATAAAAATGTTAAATTGCATTTGTTATTTCATTTATATCCGGGCTATAAATTAACTAGGCAGCAACGTTACGATCATTTTTTCTTGGATCTTCTCTGGAAAATCAAGAATAAATATGTAAAATTTATTATATTAAATTTACTTTTGAGAAGTCGTTCAATTTTTTATGAAAATAAGCATTGATTATAAGCGGGGATCCGCAAATTTTACGGCAAATGTCCATGATGAGAGCGGTTCAGAAAACGATGAGTATGCTTTTTACTTAATGCGAAAGGGAGGCTCCTTACCACCAGTAAAAGTTGCCGTCAGTTGGTATTCGTGCAAAATATCTCATACATTTGTACTTCCTGCGCTGAAAGGACACTATTACATTATTTGTTTTAGAAAGGAAAGCGCGAGATCTGGGCAGCAAAGAGTGGTATCAGAGGTTGTTCATGTAGAAGATTTCTCTGATTATACGAAAGCGGATGGTATTTTTTTCTATTCCAATGAAGAGCAATTTTTCGCTACAGAGATTTTCGAAAGTGGTACGCATTACGTTACTCGAGAAACAGCTACTCTAGCTTTTAAAGTGGTGAATAAAAAAACTGATACATGCTTTGTGTCACTTGCCGCTGCAGCAAAGCGTGACGGAGGAAACGAGCCAATATTTACCGGTCTTGGGCTGTCACGAAAAATGAAATCGAGTTCGATTCTGGTCAGTGATCCGAGCTTGCATTCTGATCCAACTTTGACGCTAGCTTGGTATGCTGGAAATAAGAATTTAAGATTACAAGTTGATTTACCAAGATTCGTGAACCATATTGTTTACGCGATCGGGGCCTGTCGCACGATACTCTTTGGATCTTCGGGGGGAGGGTTTGCGACACTATTCTATTCAAATAGATTGATTAATTGTATTGGTATCTCGGTAAATCCTCAGGTGGACATCGCTCGTTTTCACGCGCATTTAGTACGCGATTATTTGAAGGCAGCTTTTAATCATAATAATTTGGAAGTGCCTCTGGACTCTGCACTGCAAGCTTGTGGGATTGAACATAATATAGTGCCTCTCTTTAAGAGGCTCAAGTTTTTACCCAAAACCTTTTATTTGCAAAATCGGAATGATTGGCATTACGAGGAGCATCTAATGTATTTTCTAAGATCGCTCGGCGTATCCGATGAGTGTGATCTAAAAGGGGTGGGTTTATATGAAAGCAATTTGTACACTTTAGTTAGTCCAAACTGGGGTGATGGTCACGTGGCTCCCCCAAAAGAGTTGATTATTGGTTTAATTAATGAGCTGGAGGAAAATGCTTCCTATTGGGAAGCAAATGGATTTGATGTGAATAGAAAACGTGTATCAATATTGCTAAAGAACCATTGAGTTGAGGAATATGGACGGCAGACGAAGATTTATAACTCGATCACTCGCTTTGATCCTTTTCGAATACGTGGCTCCGCCCCAAGTACTTTCGAAACAGAATAGTTCTCACGATTTGGCGGCAGCTATAGTTGATCCAGCCGGCGATGGAACTACTGATGACACGGAAGCACTAAATTACCTTTTTTCCAAGGCTAACGCAGGGGAAACAGTGCGCCTGAATCCTAAAAAAATATTTGCGATTAAAGGGCCATTGATTATTCCCCAGGGAATCAACGTGGAAACTCAGGGTTCGGTGTTTAAAAAAATTCCCACAAATAATGATGAATACGCCATTGAAATAAATAGCGATGTTCGTATAGACGACATTACGTTATTAGTAAAAAACAATACAAACCAGCGTGGCATCCATCTTCAAGGCTCCTCAATTTCGATAAATAGAGTTTCTGTGAATTCAGAAATCACTGGCAGTAAATCAAAATCTAAGTACGTGGCCCTCACCGTTGGTACCGAAAATGCAACATGTTCAAATATTGTTGTGGCGGAGGTATTGATTAAAAATTGGGACTATCCGGTCGCCTTCGTGTTGTTGAAGGATTCGAGTATCAAGAAGATCGACATACTTAATTATCGTCGTGGTGTCTATGTCCGGGATTGTGTTAATTGTCAGTTTGATAATGCAACTTTGCAAGGCTTATCACGGAACTCAAAAGGTTCTCCCGGAGATAATGGGTTGCTGGTAGAAAGTGTGATTGGCCACAAGAGTGCTCGAGATCTACGGTTTTCTAATTGGCGGATTTCTGATTCTGGTGAACATGGTATTCGTTTGGGTGGAGCATACCAGATCGATGCTGTAACATTTACTGGAATTAAAGTATATCGCCCAGGTGTCGGATATCAATCTGGAGGGGGATGTGGAATAAAAATAAGGGGGTTTAACCCAAAAAAAACACTCCATACTAATATAAATTTGACCAGCATAGATATTTATGACTGTCGCGACAAGGGGGCGAATTTTTCATCGCTGTTTATCGCATTATGCGATCAGGTCAATGTGGATAGACTGAGAATTAAAAGGGATAAAAATTCGTTTTCAGGACAGTATGGAATATCCGTATTAAGTTCCAGCAACATTAACATTGGTAATTCTCAGGTGCTGGATTGCGTAAAACATGCTTTGCGGATATATACAGGAAATGAAAAGGATTTTGCACCTCGTTTAGAAAATATATTGATTTCGGATGCTGTTTTAACTAATACTGAAACATCAAATAGTTCTGTTGTTTCGTTCGAGGCGGACACTGTACTTTTTACTAACATAAGGATGGAACGATGCAAGATTGAAGGGGGGACCGCCGCGGTAGTTGCTTTGCGACCTAAGGATCGGGGGGGATATGTTGCAAGTCAATTGCAATTTGCGTATCTTTCGAAGAAAATTAGAAATAAACCGAAAATGCCCGTAATAGGCACCGCTGATTTTTTAATTGATATGTCGGTGGATCTCGAAAACCTGGATCGAGTGGAAGCAAAAAGCGGGTCTAAGATAAATACGCATACGTCGAAGTACAAGAAAATCACAGGGAAATGGATTAAGCATGGAAGTCAGGTTAATAAATAACGATTTAGTGTTAGACGCTATTGTGGATAATCCCATTAGCAATGATGGAGATGAATATGCATTTTATCTGATGCTTCATAATGAGAAGGTCAACGAGTTTTGGTATTCTAGTCATCGGCATATACAATTCCCTTTGCCGGATAAGGCAGGGCAATATCATGTGCTTTGTTTCCACCGCAATGTGAAGCGATCAGAAAAATCGAGAGCAAACTCGAATCGTATATCAGTCACGCCCGCGATCAGGTGGAAGATTCCTCAAGCTGCTGCCATCGGTCGCTACAAACAGTTGATATATTTCAGGCGAGTGATTTTTGGAGATTATGAATCTCAGAAACGACTAGGATATATTCCGAGAGTCGGAGCTGCTCCTATTCCGCTTCTTGTCCCAATGAACTATGGGCCTCGTAACGACAGAAATATTGAGTTCGCCTTAAGCTCTTGGAAATTTTTAGCACCTATTTGGAAGGTTTATTTCGCATCGAAAAAGTATAAATATCTCAAGGAGCTTTATACTTTTTTTCTAGATTGGAATCAGTCTTTAGAAATAAGTAATGGGAAAAATTCTTTTGCTTGGTATGATATGGCAGTCGGAACACGAGCGATGCATTTGGCTTTATTTTTATACGTGTTAAATGAAGAAAAAATTGAGCTTTCCACAAGAGATAGTCGAATTCTTGGTGATATCATTAACCGTCATATTGAATACTTGGAAAACGAAAAAAATTTAAAATATAATAATCATGGAGTATGGCAAATATTAGGCCTCCGATTGCTATATTGGTCTCGGAATGAAACATCTCAGGAAAAAATAGATTTTTGTGAGTATCAATTGTCTAAGTTGATTGATTTGAACTTTACTGAAGAAAATGTTAGTTCAGAAAATTCTCCTTTTTATCATAAATATACTGCAGATTTGATTTGCCAAATACCGACACAGCTATTTGCACAAACCCAAGCTAGAATAACTGCTATTCAAGACAAAAAGGACGAAATTTCAGCTTGGTTAACGAGCCCAAGCGGTTATTTTTATCTCATCGGCGATTCCGATGACAAAGGAATGCTGTTAAAATCAAAAATCTCTTGTGACTTTGTGCAAGATGATATCTGTTATATTTCAAAAGCCTACCTCGGCTCTGGGTACGCGATTGTTAGAACTCACCCAGATACTCCGACGGATGACAATGCTGCGCTCATCTTTCACGCGACGTCTGCTTCATATTCTCATGCTCATTCAGATAAATTAAGCTTTGTCTTTATACATAAAGGCATTGAACTGATTTCTGATTCGGGAAAGTATAGTTATGAGAACGACAAATGGAGGAAATATTTTGTTAGTGATCGTGCGCACAACACCGTTGGGTTTACGAACAAAGTATTTATGCCGACGGATACCAATTTGGGTGATTCTCATATTTTTGAATGCAATTTCGATAATGGAACTTATTATCTCTCCGGGGAAACTAAAAAGAAAGATGTGCTTTTCGAACATAAACGGATACTAAGTTTCAAACCCGACGAATATTTAAATATTGTGGATCACATTATTCATAAATGTGAGGGTGTGGGCGATATTGAGGTCAGGCTTCATTTTGGCATTGATATATCTTTGCAAGAAATTAATTCGCGTTTGGTTGCTTTGTTTGACAATAAAATTATCGCTTCAATCGAGCCTGACTCGAGGCTTTTGCAATACGAAATATATAGCGGTTCGGAAAATCCAATTCTGGGTTGGAGTAGTAGGGCGTATAAGAAAAAAAAGCCAATTAATGCGCTTGTTATGCGATTCGCACCTGATTTAACCGAAATTCAAACTAAAATCCATCTCAAGGCATCACGGTTCTTCAACGATAATTTATTCGATGATAGAGCCTCTACATTGGGACGAACATAGAAGAAATATATAAAAGGGAAAATGAAATTCACAAAGATCGGCCTAATCATTTATGAACTTAGATGGTCCTTTCAAATTTAAGGGTACTTTGCTGAGGAAGCAGTCTGGTTAATAGAGGGGGTTAGATATGTTAGTCTTTGTTCCGTCTGGATTTGCAAGGACCAAATCCGATACAAAGTAGTACGCCGTAGGCCTAACGCGGGGCGTCTAATGTGTAATGATTGAAGTAGTAGCCCGACCGAATTAATTGAGCCCGGTAAAACACGATATTATATCAACCGAAGTTTTCTGCTTAGGCTTCCTTCATTAAGGAACTGAGCAATATATCAAACATGGTTTGTCTCTGGCATTTCTTCAATAATGAAAAATCAAGATCTACTAAACGGTGCACGAAGTCCTGCTGATCTTTTTATAGGTACGGTGTGTGCCCAAGGGATGAAGGATCTCAATCTGCCGTATGTTCTGTCCTATTCTCCAGTATCGATTCTTAATCCTTTCCAAAAACTGCTATATTGCAGCGCGACAGAGGCTGGGTACGCAATTGTGCCTACGGCAAAATTTCATGATTTAGGTATTGTTAACTGGAAGAATCGTTCGGTAATACATTTGCATTGGCTTGCTTCCGTTCTGAAAAATTGTAAGAGCAGCGAACATGCTGAATTTTGTGTGCGCGAATTTGAAAAGTTGTTGGTGGAATGGCGCTCTCGTGGGCATAAACTACTATGGACTATGCATAATTTGCTACCACATGATCATTCTTTTACTGACGCAGAAATTAGTTTGCGCGAAGTGATCATTCGGCATTCTAATGCCATTCATGTGTTATCCAAGGATTCGGTGGAGCTCGCGAACGACATATATTATGTGCCGGAACATAAAACATTTCACGTGCCACATCCTTCTTATGAAGGTTGGTATCCAAATATTGTAGATCTTGCTACCGCTCGTCAATATTTGGACCTAAATTTTAAAGAATTCGTATTTCTCGCATTTGGTTCCATTCAAAGATACAAAGGTATTGTGGAACTAATCGAAGCTTTTAAGATTCTTGAGCGCGAAAACCGAGATCGTTCGCTGCGATTGATAATTTCAGGAAAACCTGCTGACGCCAATTATATGAATGAGATCATTGAGTCGATTGGAGCCGGTTCGAACATAAATCTTATCCCGAATGCGCTTGAAGATAGGGATATACAAGTCTTGTTTAACGCTGCCGACGTGGTGGTCGCTCCCTATTCAAAGACACTTAACTCTGGAATCTCGTTATTAGCGGCTACTTTTATGAAAGAGTTGGTAGCGCCATATTCACCAGGGATAACTCAAACTTACGCAGCAGATACTACGTTGTTATATACCGGTAAGCCGGGTGATCAATTGGTAGATTCACTTAGGAGATCGATTAATTACAAAATTTCATCTGTGAAATTTTCAGAAATATTAAAACTTCATAATCCGAATGTTGTTTCAAAAAATTTTTTCGATGCAATCACGACTTATGTACTGAAGACTGATGGAGAAAATTCTGTCTAAGAGAATATGCTTATGAATACTAGAGCTCAACAGCGTTTGGATAATCCTTTAGCAAGTAAAGAATTTTCTGTCTGTCAAGGCGACAGGCTTAGGATTCGCGTGACCGCTATTTCAAAAAAAGCAATTTCAAGTCAGCGTGGGCTTTTGTGTCGCATTCTTTTTTTTGATGAAAAATCAGAATTAATCAGAAGTAATTATGAAGGCACTTTTTCATCTGCGGTGTATGGCCAATTCATTTATATTGCTTCCACTGCAACCTCAAAATGCGGAGACTGGGCGAAAAGAGCAATCGTAGCCCCACCTCTTGCAGAGAAGGTTCGGCTCGTTATTCTTGAAGGCGAAGCGCGCCTCGACGAAATCGAGAAGATAACGGACATCCAATGCGTTAGTGGTCACCTACCTATTTTGGAGTCGAAATTACCGATTGTGGAGCAACTACCAACGAAGTTGACTTTACGGTTCACGGAAAAGGTCTTGGATAAAGATACCGTGCTGCTATCTGTTAGCTATCTAGACGAGGATGAGTGTGAAATCGCTGGCCCATATTCAGGCTTTGCATTTTCACGAAGGTACGGATATTTTAAGTATATTCACCGAACCTTCTTATCCAATATTTTTGAGATTTGTCTTTATGCACCAGCACGGACTCGTTTTGTACAAATTAGAGTTCATCCGATAAAAGGTGGGAGTACTATAGACTGTGTTGGAAGTCCGAAATTAGAAGTGTATTTGTCATATAAAAGAGCAGTCAATGATGTAAGCTGGCGTCGCATACATGATAGTGAGATGATCGAACTTCCGCTTCCGTATAACAAGGAACAAGTAAAAATTTGCAAACTGCTATTGACGTATATCGCGCATAGTAAAGACAACGCGACAGGCTTCGAGTGCCGATTCTTGTGTGAACGTAGACAGCCGGTCATCAACGCTAGTCCCTCTGGTGTGAGTGGATCATTTCAATACTTATCTAGCACCGATAATAAGATAAATTCCCATGCGGTTAATTTTTTCGTGCCAGCTTCGGCAAAGTACGTTCAATTGCATTTCAGAGTATCAAACAATTCAGTACTTTATTTACATTCGGATGTGGATCTGCGAAGAAACACGGACAAATCCTCACATAGGTATGTATTAGCAAGGTCGGTAGGAAGTCAATCGTTAAATTTAGAACTCAATGAACTTTGGAGTTCATTGTTGGTGTTGTCGATTCGATCGGGAACCAATTCGTCTGAGCATTCTTGCGGAGAAGCCAGCTTATCCTTCTACGACAGTAACGGCGGACTCGTACCCGTATCGTTTGAAGATCAAAAAGTAATTTTCGGACAGATTAGTCAATTTAATGAAAGCACTTGTAGATTATTCTTATGCTTAGACAACATTAACAAGACAAAAGACAAAACCACTAGATTCATTGCTCAACTTACCCCGCCGCGAAAAGCTGTACGCTTGACCATTAATGTCAATATTCAAGCCAATGATTCCCAAATAAAAATTTCGGCGAGAATTTCGGCTTTTGACCAACTTATTGTTCCTCGCCTTGTGTCTGATTCCTATCGTCTGATTGAACATAACAAAAATATGCCAGAATACGCTGTTAAAGCCCTTCTCAATGGCTTAGTGGCTGAGTTCCCTCAGGATCCATCAATGCTTGGATTCGCTATGAATAAATATTATGAACTAGGGGATCTCAGAGCCGCTAATAATGTGGCATCGCATATTTTGAACGACGTAAGCCCTGTTGCGCTGCGTTACCAAGCGCGGCTTATTTCGTCTGAAGTCAACTTGCTCCGGAACTCTTTTGTATCCGCACGAGAAAACTTCACCTATCAAGAAAAGAACTTGGTCCGTGAATACTCAGATAATTTAACGATAGCGCTCCTCATCGGTGGAGGTATATTAGATAGCTCCACATTAGACCCGTTTAGCTATTTATCTGCGCGCTATCCTAGCCGCGTATTATCTCAAAAAAAAGGACTTGTGATAACGCCATTGGGCTTCCCTGGAAGAGGCGAGACGGGTGATCCTTGGGAAGTGCGTAGTTCTAACGGCTTTAAGCATTATCTCCTCAACTGCATTTCATCTACGGATCTTGTCACCATCACGAAAGTTAATCAGATTGATTTTTCGGTGTTGCTTTGTAGGGAAATTTTGAAAATTGAGAGGCCGACTGTTATCCATTGCGTTATTCGTGGTGAGGACTACTGCACTGTAACCGTTGCTCTAGCAGTCGCTCGGAGTCTCTCGGTTCCTCTTGTGCTAGAGTTTTTAGATACCTACATCTCTGATGGTGCGTTAGAGCAAAATGACGGCTCCAAGATAGCCGATGCTATCGTAACCCGACAATTTGTTTGTGCTGCAGCGGCAGATGTGATCATTACTAAATCTGAGGGACTGAAGCGTTGTTTATCATCGAATGAGATTGACTCTGAGAAAATTTTTGTAATTCCGGCTCTTGAATTAAATGGCTCCACTGTCTCGCCTCCTGACTCCCAACGGAATGAGTACCAAGAAGTATATCTTCAAGCTTATAACTATTTGTTCATCGAACTGCCAAAACGACAGGGGGCGGGCGCGGCAAACTCTGCCTGTGCATTGTAACTGGAGTCGGAGAGAACTCGTAGCTAACAATTCTGATCGGAAAGTTTCGCGATCCTAAGCAACTTTACACTAAAAGTTTGTACCGTTTAAGAGCATGGTTGAAAGCAAAACCCGTCGTGTGTCTCAAGCATCGGGTACAGAAAAATATAAGGGCTGAAGTATATTGTAAAAGTGTTTAATAGGAATGAAAATGTTGTGTAATAGGTGAACGGGAGAATATATGAAAGGACGGATTTGAGAATCGATCACCCGCTATTTTTAGCGTAAGTTTTTTTCTTAGCTAAATGCTATACTGCACACGAATAAATTGGGATGATGTGAGAGACGGATTGAAGTCGATATCGCTGATGCTAGCCGTTACTTCTAACATGGTTTTTTTGCTTGGTCAGACTGCGGTTCAGTTAATTGGTCGATGGGTTGTTTTTATCTGGCTATCAGGTATATCTGGCTGTGCAAATCAATACGCTCTAAAGTGATCGATCTGGAAAAGAATAATGAGTCTAATAATACCAGTGATATTGGCAGGTGGGGCTGGGACGAGATTATGGCCGCTGTCCCGGGAGGCATATCCAAAGCAGTTCTTGACCCTGGCGGGCGAACATTCATTGTTGCAACAAACCTGGTTGCGCATTGCGGAGCTTGCTGATCGACCGCCAATCGTTGTTGCGAGCGAAGCCCACCGTTTTATCGTCTCAGAGCACTTGCGCCAGGTAAACGTAACGCCATCGGCATTGTTGCTGGAGCCCAGCGGTCGTAATACGGCGCCAGCCGTCGCCGTGGCCGCGCTGCAGGCTTTTGAAATGGGCCTGGATCCGCTCTTACTTGTTTTGCCATCCGACCATCTTATTGAAGATACCTATCAGTTTGCAGATGCGGTAAAGCTTGCAGCTGACGCGGCCGATGAGGGCAAACTCGTTACGTTCGGTGTCAAGCCCACTCATCCGGAAACGGGTTATGGATATATCAAGCGGCATCTTGGTGACGGTATTCAGGCGGTAGAGCAGTTTGTTGAAAAGCCCAGCTTTGCGGTTGCGCAAGACTATGTAAATAGCGGATGCTACGTTTGGAATAGCGGGATATTTCTGTTCAAGGCCAGTGCTTATTTGGCGGAGTTAAGAAAATATTGCCCGAATGTTTTGGCGCTTTGTTATGAGGCATTGAAACAGTCCAGCGTAGATCTGGATTTTATAAGGTTGGATCGCGAATTATTTAAAAAAATCCCCGCTATATCAGTCGATTATGCAGTGATGGAGAAAACGGCTAAGGCTGTGGTGCTGGATATTGACGCCGGATGGAGCGATATTGGTTCCTGGGATTCATTGTGGGAAAAGTCGCATCCAGATGCTGATGGGAACGTTAATATTGGTGAAGTCATTTCCAAAGACTGTACAAATATGTTGACCCTCTCTGAATCGCGACTTGTGGCAACGCTTGGTCTGGACGACATTATTGTTGTAGATACGGTTGACGCCTTATTGGTTGCACATCGCAGCAGATCACAAGATATAAAGCAGATTGTTGCCGACTTGAAAAAATGTGGACATGCCGAGTCCACAGATCACCGTAAGGTGTACCGTCCATGGGGAACATATGAGCTTATTACGAAGGGTTCGAAATTTATCGTAAAAAAAATCGTGGTCAAGCCGGGCGCCTCGCTCAGTATGCAGATGCATCAGCATCGTTCAGAGCACTGGGTTATTGTCGTTGGCACGGCACAAATTACCAAGGATGCTGCGGTGCAGGTGTTAAATGCGAACGAGAGCCTCTATATTCCGGTGGGTGTACGCCATCGCCTGGCAAATATCGGAGATTGCCCCCTGGAAGTCATTGAGGTCCAATCAGGTGAGTATTTGGAAGAGGACGATATTATTCGGTTTAACGACGACTATGGCCGGGTGCGTGACGAAGTGTAAGGAAAGAGTGAGTTGCGTTAGCTTGCAGATGAATACGTTTGAACATATTTCTATTTAGTCGAGCTGCTTTGAATACCGAGTTAGCTCCAAATTGTCATTTTTTTGAATATTTTATGACATTTTTTCTAGGTGTTTACCCTAAAAATAGAAGTAAACAGAGATAATTGTCGCTATAAGCAATAATTAAAGACTATGCAAACTTGTTTCATCAGATTTCCCATGTAATAATCACATACGAAATATTTCAAATGAATGGGAGCTTACCCATGAAATGTTTCCGGTTTTATCGACATGTTGAAAAATCCGTACGTATAAACGTCTATTTTTCAGGCAGTTGTGTCGAGATATATCTGTATAGCTAGTTGATGTGCTTCGAGTTGCAATTCATGCAACCAAAATTAAATAAATTCAACTTTTATGGATAGGTGAATAATGGCTACAGTAGACTTAGACATTGGTGGTTTGTTGCAACCCACTACCGCTACCGTTGATCAAAGCGATTACGATGGCGATACGCTGCTTAATGTAAATGCATTAAGTCCTAATACAACATTAAATATCAACAATTCGACAGGTAGTGACGACGTCCTCGAATTGCAGCAAACGGTTTCTGTTGGCTTGCTCTCTACCAGCACAGTCAATTTGGGCGACGATGCAAACGTAAAACTGACCGGCTTGGCTGGCGTTAACGTTGGCTCCACCTTTAATTACAATCTGTCTGAGGGTTCATCCCTCGAAATGACATCAAGCTTTTTGTCATTGGGATTGGGCAATACAATCAATGTAGACTTGGGTGAAAACGCTACTTCGACTTTTATCTACGATTCTACTGGCGTAAATGTCGAGCTGTCCGGATACCCTAATATCTCTGGTGTGACTGCAGGCGACCAGATTCAGGTAGTTGGCGCAACTAGCGGCGAATACGTTAATGGCGATCTGATTTTTCGTGACGAAAATGGTCTTACTGTCGGCCGTTTCAATGCCGATGGCCTGGATCCAACGCAAGTCACTTTCAATGGTGGCTCCATGACATACGCTTGCTTCCTCAAAGGCACGCATATTGCTACACCGGAAGGCGAAAAAACTGTTGAGTCTCTGGTTGCTGGCGATAAAGTCATCACTGCCTCTGGTGGTGTTGCGACGGTTAAATGGCTGGGTCATCGGACGCTGTACAAAAGCCGTATTCCTGCCAAGGATGCAGTACGCGCATTCCCTATCCTGATCAAAAAAGACGCCATTGCAAACAATGTGCCACACGCCGATCTTATCGTTTCTCCTGGTCACCACCTGGAATTCAACGGCGCCCTGGTCCCAGCAATGATGTTGGTCAATGGCCAGACAATCGTTCAGCAGTTTGAGCGTCGCTCGTTCGAATACTTCCACGTTGAACTGGAGCAGTTCGATATTATTCTGGCCGAAGGCGTGCCTGCAGAGTCTTACGTAGATATGGGTAACCGTTCTATGTTCCAGAATGCAGACGAAGTTGCCATGAATCCGGATTTTGGCCCATCAGAAGGCCGTCCGAACGTCGAGGGCATTGTTATTGCACGTGAAGGCGCTATTGTTGAAGCCGTTCGCAAGCAGTTGCTGGCTCGTGCAGAGTTGCTGACAGGTGCACAGCGCACTTCAGACGCAGCCTTGTGCGTAGAAGTGAACGGTCGCATCATTCAGGCAACTCCAGAGTTTGTCAAAGAAGGTGTATACCGCTTTGAACTGCCTGCAAATGCCGGTGATGTGCGCATCGTATCGCGCTCTTCCCTGGTGCGTGACGTAACGCATCTGGCTCGCCGTGATATCCGTCGCGTCGGTGTTGGTCTGTCGGCAATCGCCTTCACAGACAGCACAGGCCGTCACGATATTGACCTGATGGACAGCCGTATCAGTGGCATGAACCAGCCCCAGGACGTTAAAGGGACTGCCATGCGCTGGACAACTGGCTCAGCAGTGATTCCTGCTGGCGTTATCCAGTCTGCCGGCAAAGCCACACTGGAACTGACCGTGCTGCGTACGTACACGTACTGGCTCGAGACAGCTACAGAGAAAGCTGTTAAAGCTGCGTAATGTACGTCAGTTAGCAACCGATACGTGGGTTTGAGTATTCAATATCAGGCCCGCAGTTGGTAAGTAGAAAAATGGGTAAGCAGATCTGTCTGCTTACCCATTTGTTATTTGTGTTGTGCTATGGAGAAGCTTTACATTGATTGTCGCTTTCCGCTCTGAATAAGCGTTACAATTATGACACGCATAATAACAGGCGGAACGGGTGTTTCGCCTTATAAGTAGCATGGTCTTTTAAACACAATAATTCGTGATAAGTTTTCTTAACTCTCTGAAGTCCCCTTTGGGAGGAGTGCCCATCCTTCCCGGTGGTCTTTTTGCCCACTTGAAAATCGCGCTGATCTCTGATGAATTCACGCGTGTCTGTATCAGTCAGAATGCCAGGGTCAAAAATCTGTCGCCCTTGAACTACAAGCATTTGCTTAAATTCTGGAAGCCCGACCTGGTTTTTGTGGAGTCTGCCTGGAAGGGTATTGACGAGTCCTGGAAATTTCAGGTGGCCGCGTATCCGGATCACCCGGATCGCAACAATAAGGCTTTGAAAAAGCTGGTGAAATATGCCAGAAAGCTGGGTATTCCGACTGTTTTCTGGAATAAGGAAGATGGGGTACATTTTGAGCGGTTTATTGATTCAGCCCGCTTATTTGATTACATTTTCACAGTAGATGAAACCTGCATACCCCGTTACCGGCAGTATGTATCCGAAAATGTGCACGTAGGAACATTGCCATTCCCGGTGCAACCGCTTTTTCATCGTTTTAGCGGGTTTGATTTCAAATATCATACTGCCAATTTTGTGGGCAGTTACAGCCGGCATATGCATGATGTCCGCCGGTATTGGCAGGATACGGCTTTCCAGGCCTGTTCAGACTCCGGGCTGGGGTTGATTGTTTACGATCGTAATTCCGATCGGAAAGCGGCCCACTATCGTTATCCGGCCTTGCCTTCTGTGCAGGTACGGCATGTCATCAAGCATGAGGCAACGGCGATGGTGTATAAAGACAATCTGGTAACGCTGAACGTAAACACGATTGTGGATTCACCAAGCATGTATTCACGCCGCCTCATAGAGGCGCTGGCCTGCGGCGCGGTCATCGTGTCCAATCCGAGTCTTTCAATGGAACGCATGTTTAGCGAGTTTTGCCATGTGGTCAGCACCCGGGAGGAGATGATGGCAACATTCGAACGGCTCAAACATGGTCCTTCTGAAGACGACTTGGCGCGTGCTCGTGCGGGTGCAGAGTTTGTATTGGCTAATCACACCTGGGAAGATCGTTTGCGGCAGGTGGTTGAAACGCTGGGGCTGAATGCATGACCGGCAGGCAGCAGGCGATGGTTGATCCGCAGGTTTCATCGTATGTTGTCAGTCCAATGGATATCGGTTTGTGGCGCAATCGCAAGCTGCCCTCATTTCTGGAAGCGCCGTTCAATGTCAGTTGCTTTGGTACCCCCAGAGATGCAGTACGTCTGGGCTGGGGCCGCAAAAAGAGCGGCTTGCGCGCGGTCCGGCTAGCCGCCTCTGCCGGCGGATGTTTTTGTTTGCTGGAAGACGGCTTTTTGCGATCGGTTGGCCTGGGAGCAGATGAACCGCCACTGTCCGTGCTGTTTGATCATCAGGGAATTTATTATGATGCCGGTAGTCCGTCATGGCTGGAGCACTTGATTGCGCAGCCGCTGGATCCTGCCGCCGCTGCCCGGGCACAAGCGCTGATCTCGCTCTGGCGCCAGCACCGGGTTTCCAAATATAACCATTTGTCCGAATTTGCTGGCTCGCTGCCCGCGCGGTACGTGCTGCTGGCCGACCAGACGTTTGGCGATGCATCTCTGCGCTATGGTAAGGCCTCGGTAAAGGATTTTACCGTGATGCTCGATTGCGCGCTGCGGCAACATGCCGATTGCGACGTGTTGATCAAGATTCACCCGGATGTCTTTGCTGGCCACAAAAAAGGGCATTTTGATCTGGCTGAGCTGCAGAATAACCCGCGCGTGCGGGTTCTGGCTGACAATGTTCATCCGGTTCGCCTTATAGAGCAGGCGCAGGCTGTGTATACCGTGACCTCGCAGATCGGGTTTGAGGCACTGCTGTGGGGCAAGCCCGTCTTCACATTTGGCATGCCATTTTATGCGGGATACGGGTTGACCACGGATGCCCAGCCCGCGCCATCGCGTCGCCAGCCGGCCGCACTGGAGCAGTTGGTGCATGCTGCACTGGTTCGCTATGCGCGCTACCTGGATCCGGAAACCGGCACGCGCTGCGAGCCTGAAAGACTGATTAAGTGGATGGGGCTGCAACGCCGCATGCGCAACCGTTTTGCTTCGCCCGTTTATGCGCCCAACTTTTCCCGCTGGAAAAAGCCCATTGTGCAGCGGTTCTTCCAGGGCTCGGAGGTCCGGTTTCTGGAAAAAGCCGACGATTTTCCCGGCGAGGGTACTCTGGCTGTATGGGGGCGACCTGCGGATGTGGAGCAATTTGCCGAACAACGCGTATTTCTGGAAGACGGTTTCCTGCGCTCGGTGGGCTTGGGCGCTGATCTGGTGCAGCCTTTATCCTGGGTGATTGACCGAACCGGCATTTATTACGATTCCAGCCGTGCCTCGGATCTGGAAAATATTTTGCGAACGGCGGTATTTGACGAAGAGCTGCTGCGGCGTGCCGCGGCACTTCGTGAGCGGATTGTGGCCGCGAACCTGACCAAATATAACGTGGGGTCGGGAAGATGGCAGCGACCGGCCGGGGCCACAAGTGTGATACTGGTGCCCGGGCAGGTGGAAACGGACGCGTCTATCAAGTATGGGTCGCCCGTGGTTCGCCGCAATATGGATCTGCTCAAGGCGGTGCGTACTGCTAACCCGCACGCCTACGTTGTTTATAAGCCGCACCCCGATGTGGTGGCTGGCCTGCGCGATGCTGGGCAAGATGAGCAGCAGGCATTGGACTGGTGCAATGAAGTGGTGGTGGATTATCCGATAGGCGAGCTGTTTGCGTCGGTTGATGAAGTGCATGTGTTGACATCGCTGGCCGGCTTTGAAGCGCTATTGCGTGGCCGCAAGGTGGTCACGTTCGGGCAGCCTTTTTATGCTGGATGGGGGCTGACGGATGACAAGAATCCCGTCGCACGGCGTGATCGCCAGCTGTCCCTGGATGAGCTGGTCGCCGGCGTGTTGATTTTATACCCGTCCTACGTGAGCCGGCGCTCTGGTTGCTACACCACGCCGGAAAGCGCTCTGGATGAGCTACTGGACTGGAAAGCAGCGGGCGTAAGCGCAATGCCCCCATGGCGCAAGGCGATACGCCCTGCGTTGGGATTGATCGCCCGGCTTCGCG
>Ga0308157_10001232_pt1 | contig 56760 bp, 50 predicted proteins | sample PhyBR1_FD_201035 | JGI IMG/M metagenome (GOLD analysis project Ga0308157, IMG submission 201035) | Phyllosphere microbial communities from UC Gill Tract Community Farm, Albany, California, United States - DLSLB.R1 | ecosystem: Host-associated > Plants > Phyllosphere > Unclassified | place: USA...
CTGCCGAGGAATTCGTTCAGACGGCTGTCGATGAAGTCGTAGCTGGTTTCGAAGACCCGGAACTCCATGCTCATGGCTCCCGCATGGCCCGGGCGTAGACGGCCATCCTTTCCCTCCGCACCGATTCCGCCAGACCCTTCCGGGCGGCGAGGCAGTCACGGCGGGATCGGCCGGCGTCGCAGTCGGCGACAACCCTGGCCGCCGTCTCCGGCGCACGCGCGAAGGCGTCCGCGTCCCGTGGCGGAGGCGAGCAGGCGGCCAGGGCCGCCCAGGCGAGGAGAATGACGCGACGGGTCATCGGAAGGCGCGCTCATAGACGGCCTGGCGGGCGGAGCGCGCGGCTTCCGCCTGTTCGCGGGCGCGCTGCTCCTCGAGCCGGCTTTCCGCCGCCTGGGTCAGGGCGAGACCCTGGAGGCGGAGCTGTTCGTTCTGGATCAGGGCCTGTTCGGCCGCGAGCCGGGCCTCCAGATCCATGACGGCGCGCGCATTGGGGGCGGAATCCAGGGCGCGGCGCAGGCTCTCCAGACCATCGAGCCTCTGGTCGGACGCCAGGCTGACCGCCTCGCCGATCGCCAGATCCCGGACGGTTCGCGCTCCGGACCGTTCGAGGGCCTCGCGATACCAGGTCTCGCCAGGGGAGGCCTCGCCTGACGGCGGCGTATAGAGGCGGGTCTCGCGGCGGATGGCGTCAGCCCTCCCGGCGAGTTCTCCCAGCGCCGTCAGGTCGCCGTCCGCGGCGGCCCGCAGGGCGCGCATGTCAGGCAGGGGGCTGCGGACCTCGGGCAGGCCGAGGACGGTCGCAAGGGCGTTGACGTCCGAGACCGAGTTCAGGCTCTCGAACAGGGCCTGTCCCTGTTCGACCCGGGTCTGGAGCGCGCGAAGCTGCTCCAGGGCGGTACGGGCGTCCTCGACCAGCTTCGCATAGGCGGTCGGGTCGTGGACGATGTGCTGGGCCCGGGCGAAGGAGGGCGAAAGGGCGAGGGCGGCGGCCAGGGCCGCGAACAGGCGGGACTTCATGAGGCTTGTCTCCGGGCGTGAAAGAGATCGCGCCATTGCGCGTAGTCGTCGCCGGTCGTGGCGCGGATGCTGTCCAGCAGGGCGACGGTTCCGGCCCGGCCGGACAGGACGGCGAGGGCGTCTTCCATTCCGTCCAGGTCGAGTTCGACCACCAGGCTGTCGTGCCCCTGCTTGACCAGGAAGCGACGGGATCCGGGCGTCAGGACGTCGCGCACCAGATGGAATTCGGTCCCGGACAACCCGAAACCGTCGACATAGTCGCGGGCCTGGGCGTGGGCGTTGGGCAGGAAGATCTGGGTCGCGCACTGTTCCAGGATGGCGTGGGCGATCGGCGAGCGCAGGACGTCGGCGGGCGACTGGGTCCCGAACACCATCAGGGCGTTCTGCTTGCGCCAGGTCTTGAGCCCGTCCCGGGCCAGGTCCGTGAAGGCGGGGTCGTCCAGGACCTTCCAGAACTCGTCGATGTCGAGGACCAGACGGCGGCCGTCCACGCGTTCGGAGATGCGGTGGAAGAGGTAGAGGATGGCCGGGGTCCGGACCTCGTCATGGTCGAGGATCCGGGTGATGTCGAAGCCGGTGAGGGAAGCCTCCAGGTCCAGGGCGTCCTCGTCGTTGTCGAGGACCCAGCCCAGGGGACCGCCGGCCTGCCAGCGCTCGAGCCGGGCGCCGATCCCGCCGGCGTCGCCCTGACCGAGAAGGCTCCTGAGGGCGGCGATCGAGCGCTGACGGGCCGGCAGGGCCTCCAGCGCGGCCACGCCATGGTCGATGGACCGGGCCTCGGCGACGGACAGGGTCTCGCCGGGACGGGCGACGAGGGCCCGGACCAGTTTCACCAGGAAGGCGCGGTTGGCGGGCGAGGGCGGCAGGGCCCTGAAGGGGGCGAAGCCGGTCGGCTCGCCGTTGTTCAGGGCCAGATAGGTCCCGCCGCAGGCGCGCACGAAGATTTCCGCGCCGCGATCCTTGTCGACGAAGACCTGCTGGACGCCGAAACGCTCCAGCTGGGCCAGCATGAAGTTCTGGACGACGGTCTTGCCCGAGCCCGAAGGCCCGCAGATGAAGGTGTGGCCCAGATCCCCGACATGGAAGCTGAAATGGAAGGGCGAGCCCGCGGTCGTCCTCAGGGTCGCGACGGCGGGGCCCCAGTGGTTTCCTGTCGCCTTGCCGACCGGGTGGGCGTGGAAGGGCGCCAGGGCCGCGAAATTGCGCGAGGTGATGGCGGCCGGTCGAGTGCGCCGGGCGAAGCCGCCGGGAAACTGGGCCCAGAAGGAGGCTTCAAGGCCGAGATCCTCCCGCGCGACGACCAGACCGGAATCGGCCAGCAGGGCGCGGGTCCTGGACAGGTGGTCGGCCAGGGCGGCCGGGGTGTCGCCGTGGACGAGGACCGAGGCCTGGTGCTCGCCCATGACGAAGCGGTTGCTCGTCAGTTCGTCCAGGGCTTCCGACAGGCCCGCGATCTGGGAGCCCGCCCGGTCGCGGGCCGAGACCATCTGGTTCTGCTTCCGCTCCATGACGGCCCGGGCGCCGGCCCGGGACAGGAAGGCGAAGGAATGGGTGACGACGAAACCGAAGGGGGCGCCCAGCAGGCCGTTCCAGAGGCCGGGCCGGGTGGCGGCCGGGTATTCCTTGATGGCGAGGACGCCGGCGTAGCGGGCCGTGGCCACGTCGCGCAGTTCCAGGGTCTCGCGCCCGAAGATGACGCGGCCGGTATAGAGGGAGGATCCGAGGTGGCCGTGGACGACCGGGGCGGCGGACCGTCGTCCCGTCAGGACCAGGGCCATGATCTCCATGGGCTCCGAGAACCAGAGGCCGTTCCTTTCATGGAGGCCAAGGCGGCGCGGTGCGTAGCGCTCGAGGTACCGGGCGAGATCGCGCCCCGCCTCCTCGATACGCCGGAGCGGGATCAGGGCCTGTTCCGGATCCTCGCGCCGGGTCCGGCGCAGGCGGCGCATCATGGCGGCGGTCCGGTCGGAAGGGGCGCGGCCCGGATGCAGGACCAGGGTGACGAAGAGCTCATTGACCCACAGGGGCCTGGCGGCCGTCCGCGCGTCCCAGGCCGCGCCCAGTTCGGCGGCGAAGTCCGAGCGGTAACCTGTGGAGGGTTCAGGCCTGACCGGACGGCGGACGAGGTGATGCCAGATCGCGAACTGTTCGTCGGCGAGATTGCGCCAGGCCTGGTTCAGCTTGAGGTGCCAGTCATTGAGATCGCGGACATCGGCCGTCTCGAAGCTGGCGCCCTGGATCTGGAACACCATCATCAGGGCGCCGCTGTCCAGGGCGACGACATGGTCGTTGACGTGGCGGGCATAGGGCAGGTGCGACCGGACGTCGCCCTCGCGCCTGAGCCGGCCGGTGCTGATCCCGCCCTCAGCCACGGGTCAGCTCCGCGGCCCGGTAGCGACGGACCAGGGGCAGGGGCGAGGGCGAGCTTCCGCCCCAGAGAGCGCTGTTGCGCGCGCGTCCCCTGGTGTCGAGGTAGACGAAAAGCAGCCTGAAGGCGTTGTGGTCGGCGCGGCAGACGGCCCGGAACACCATGTGCAGGGCGGGCGCGATGAGAAGATAGAGGAGGCTGCCCCCGATCAGGAAGACCAGTCCGGAGAGGATGACGTTGACCCCCATGGCCTCCATCGGCACGCCCATGACCATGGCGGGGCGTGTGCAGGCCAGGAAGAGCGGATCCTCGACGAGGCGTTCCTCAGCCATGGCCCCCTCCTGTCACGAGACGGACGGCGGTCAGGGAGAGGATCAGGCCGCATCCCAGCCCGCCGATGATCTGGACGAGGCGGACGGGGGAGATCAGCCGGCGTCCGAGGGCCAGGCCGAGGGTGAAGGCGATCCCTGTGGTGGCTCCGATGGAGAGAAGGGAGGCGACCGGGCCCATCAGGCGCCGCCCGTGATCAGGTTGACGATCTCGGCGGCGCCGAAGACGACGATGATCCCGAGCACGACGATGGCGGCGCGGCGGAGGTCAAACAGGCCGAACATCCAGAGGATGCCGACGACCACCACGGCCAGGACCGCCAGCAGCCTGGCCGTATTGCCGGTCAGCATGTCGACGACGTTCTGGAGCAGGCCTTCGATATTGGCGGAAGCGAAGGCGGGCTGGACCAGCAGCAGGCTGGCGGCGCCGGCGATCATGGCGGCGGCGCAGAGGCGTCGCGCCGTCGGGATGTGTCGGGTCATTTCTGACCTCCCCTGATGTTTCCGGAGGAAGCGAAGACAAGGCGCGCGGCGGCCTGGGCGCGCCTGAAGACATCCCAGTCAGGCGGAGGTCCGTCAGGCGCCGGCGCGGGCGCCGGCGGAGTTTCCTGCTGGTGCGCGCTTGAGGGGCGGGCGAGGCCCAGGGTCGCGGCGGCGGCCTCGACGCGCGCGACATAGCCGTTGCGGAAGCCGCGCCCCGGGTGACCGGTGTTGTATCGCGACAGGGCGACCCTCAGGCTCTGCTGGGGCGTCTCGCCCGCCATCGGCCGGTAGCCCGCGCGCAGGACGCGATCCGATGCGGCGAGGTTGCGGCAGGGATCGAAGGCGGCTTCCGGGCTCAGGCCGAGCCATTCAAGATTGTCGCTGTTGATCTGGGCCACCCCGAGATCGAGATTGGCGCCGCGTTCGAGAAGTTCGCGCGTGATCCGGGCGGCCTCGGCGGCATCCCGGGCCCGCCGCGCCGGGCGTGGACCGCGATTGACGCCGATGGCCAGGGGATCGAACTGGCTTTCGGCCCAGGCCACGGCGGCCAGGGTCTCCGGCGCGGTTTGCGGGGCGCAGGTCTGGGCCAGGACAAGAATGGAGGCGAGATCCAGCAAGGCGGGGCTCCGGATGGTGGAGCCTCATTCAGCCCTGCGGCAGGATCCGCATCGACCCGACGCCTTCCTGTCGCAGGTCTACGGTGGGGCGACGGCGGAGCCCGGTGCGGCGGCGGCGAGGCGGGCCACGGCCTGGATGCGGGTCCGCACCCCGAGCAGCCGGCAGGCGTCGGCCAGATGCTCGTCGACCGTGCGTGGCGAGAGACCGAGCGCGACGGCGATCCGGCCGGAGGTCAGGCCCCGGGAGGCCAGGGTCAGGCACTGGCGCTGACGATCAGTCAGGGCGTCGACGGTTGAGGGGAAGGGCGGCGTCGGGCGCATGGGAGCAGCACAATCCCTCCCGGTCCCTGCGGCCAGTCCGCAACTTCACGGCGTCGTATTCACGGAGCCTGATCGGGCGGCCCCTCGTCCTCGTCGTTCAAGTCCGGCGGGACCAGCTTTTCGAGCCTCTGCTGAAGCCAGAGCCGGGCGGCCTCGTCGCGGCGCACGGCCTGCATGGCCAGTTCGCGGAAAGCCCGGGTCACCGTATTGATGATGGTGCGGCCGTCCAGTTCGGCGATCCCGTCGCCCATGTCGTCGTCGAGAGCGTGGAGGGCGACCACCAGGATCTCGACCAGCTTGTTGTCGGCCGCCCTTAGCGCGAACTCGGGCGAGCCCAGGGCCATGGCGGTGAAGATGGCGTAGGGGTCGGAATCCGTGACCCGGGCGAAGCGATGGATGCGTTCGTGGTGGACCTTGCCCTTGCCGGCCTCGAACAGTTCATAGGTGCGAAGCCGCATCCCCATGGCGTCCGCCACGTCGATGGTGCGCATCCGGCGATGCATGCGGATCAGACGGAGCGACGCTGAAAGCGTGGCGCTCTGGGACTGGCGTTTCTCCGGGCCCATCGACCGGTATCCTCCCCGCTGACGAGGCGTGCGGATCGAAACCCCGCACCCCTGCAGGTTGAAAAGTGCGCCAGTGCTGACTCAAATGAAAGTCAGGAAAGAAACGGGTGCGAGGAACTTGCGGAATGACGAAAATAACCTGCGGTTATTGGTCGCGCCGCCTCGCATGTCTTGGACATGACGGGAGAGCGGGAGATGAGACTGCATGATCCCTATCACATGGCCCTGTCGGCGCTTTCAGGCTTTGCGGGGGAGGGCCGTTTCGGGGCGGGCATGCCCCTGGTGGTCACGACCCTGGCCCGCGAACTCGGCCTGAGCCCGACGCCCGTCAGGGAAGCCCTGGCCAGGCTGGCCGGGGAAGGGGTGATCGACCACTGGCCGGGACGGGGCTATTTCGCACCGGGACTCGCGGCGACCGACATCCTCGAGCTCTATGACTATCACCAACGCCTTGTTCTCTGGGCGATTGATGCGCCTGTCGCGGATACAGGCCAGATGATGGATGATGTCGGCGCCTCCGTCGTCGATCGTCTGGAACGGGTTTTCGCCGGGGCTGCGGGACGGTCCGGCAACAGGGTCCTGATGCGCGCCCAGCGCCTTGCCTCGGCCCGTCTGCGTCCGGTTCGTGTGGTTGAGGCGGTGGTTGCTCCGGTGACGCTCGACGAGGTCGAGCGTCTCGAGGACCTGCTCGGGAATGAGGACGGAGACGGCTTCAGGGAGGCGGTCATCCGGTATCATGAAGGCCGGATGGAGATGGTCGCCAGCATCTCCGCGGCGATCCGTCGGTGAGGTGAAAGTATAGTTCAAATATAGCTGTCAAATAGGCCGGAGCGGGCGCTCCCTCCAGATACCGGCGCATTTTGCGTCGGCACCAGGAGGTACTGTCATGTTGAAGACCCTGTCCGGCCTGATCCGCCTCGGATCGGCCGCCGTCCATACCCGCGCCGAGACCGGCACCGAGAAGGAAGAACTCAACCCGGTGTTTCACTACGACGATATCGGCGCACGCGCCGAGGTGGTTCGTCTCGGCGCCGCCGCCCGGGAAACCCGGGCGGACTGCCCGGACGGCTTTCTCGAACTGATCCCGGTCCAGCGCTGGGAAATGAGCGGCGCGAGCCGCTGAACGGCCGGGGACGCCGCCCGACGGGCGGCGTCCTCACGGTCGCCGGGAGATGAACATGACCCCTGTGCTGAGGGCCGGCGTTCACGCCGCCATGGTCGGCGACGCCCTGATCCTCCTCGATCTGGAGAAGGACGACTATCTCTGCCTCCCCGGCGCGGGCGACGCGTTGAAGACGGGCGAGGGCGGCGCCCTGCAGGTCGAGGACGCCGGCGTTCTGGGGATCCTGGATGCGGCGGGCCTTCTGGGACCGGGCCCGGTCATGCCGGGGAAGCCCCTGCCAGAGCGGCCCCTGGTCTCTGTCATTCATGAGCCGGCGGGACATCCGCCCACGCTGCCGATGTGGCTGGACGGCCTGGAGGCCACGCTCGCGGTGCGGAAGGCCCGCAAGGGCGCCGGGGTGAAGGACTATCTGGCGCTGGCCGGCGACCCGGATGGCGACCGGAATCCGGCCCGCGTCGCCGAGGCGGCCCGCGCCTTCTGGCGCATGTCGCCCTGGCTGCCGATCGAGGGCGAGTGCCTTGTCAGGTCGGCCCTTCTGATGAGTTTCATTCAGCGTCGCGGCCTCGGGGCCGACTGGGTCTTCGGCGTCCGCCTGTGGCCCTTCACGGCTCACTGTTGGGTGCAACTGGACGGCGTCTGTCTCAATGACGAGGTCGAACGCCTGACCTCCTACACGCCGATCTACTGCCGATGAGACCTTCGGATCGCGGCTATATGGTCATCCAGTCGGACGGCATGGGTCTGGCGGACAGGGCTGTGTTCGATTCCGGGCGTCGCGGCCTCGGGCAGGCGGGCTGGCGGTCTGTCCTGGCGCTCGACGGTCTGGAAGTCTTCGTCGGCCCCGGACGGGCGCCCCGGGTGCGTCAGATCCATCGCTGCTGCATCCTGATTGGCGAATACCGGCCCCATGGCCCGGCCCTGTCGGCCCTGGTCGGCGGCAGCCGCACGCCGCGGGGGCTTGCGCGTGCGACGGTCGACGGCGGATGGGGACGGTATGTGCTGGTCTGGCGCACGGATTCAGGTGAACTGGCGGTGCTGCGTGATCCGGGCGGGGCGTTGGACTGCATGGTCTGGAACCGCGGCGGACTGAGGCTGGCGGCCGACCAGCCGCCGCCCGAGGCGGACATTCTTCTTCCAGACGGTCTGGCGATCGATTGGGAACGATTGGGCGAGATTGTCGATCAGCCCGGGCTGGTGAGCGATCAGCCGCCGCTGCGGGGCCTGACCGCCGTCGCGCCGGGAGAGTTCGCCCTTGTGACCGGCCATCCTGTCCGGGAGGCGGTGTGGACCCCGGCCGAAGTTTGCAGGCAACGTCGCTCCGATCCCACGCCCGGGGCGCTGCGGTCCGTGGTGGACGCGGCGGTGGCGGCGGAGACCGGGGGCCATGAGCGGCTGGTCGGGGAGATGTCCGGCGGGCTGGATTCCGCCATCGTCTCCAGCAGTCTCGCCGCCTCAGGCGGGGCTGGGCGCGCCCGTTTCATCAACTACTACGGGGACTGGGCCGAGGGTGACGAGCGCGTCTATGCTGAGGCCAACGCCCGGAAGAGCCGGCTTTTCCTCGAGACGGCGAGGAAGCCCGTGGCGGCCATCACGCCCGAATTGCTGGCGCCTCTGGGATGGGGCCTGCGCCCGGCCCTGCACGGGGTCGATACGGCCTATGACCGGGACATGGCGAACCGGCTGGAGGCGGCGGGCGCGACGGGGCTTCTGACGGGGCAGGGCGGAGACGCCGTCTTCTTCCAGGCGCCGGATCCCCGGGTGGTCGTTGACCGCCGCCGCCGCCTGGGATGGCGAGGGCTCGAGCCCGGCTATTGGGCCGAGGTCGGTCGCTGGACGCGACATTCGGTCTGGACGGTCGCGGGCCTGGCGCTCGGAACGTCGCGCAGCCCACGAGTGGTGGGGCGGCGCCATCCCTGGCTGGAAGGTTGCGAGGACCTTCCGCCCGCCAGGCGCGGCCAGATCCTGCGTCTGGTCAACTGCCAGCTCTTCCATGGGGACTGTCTGCGGGCGCGGGCGGCGGACCTCGTCCATCCCCTGCTGGGTCAGTCCGTCATGGAGCATGTTCTCGGCGTGCCGTCGGATCTGTTGCTGGCTGGCGTCCGGGATCGCGGACTGGCGCGGCTGGCCTTCGCTGATCGCCTGCCTGACCTGATCACCCGACGTCGGGACAAGGGTGATCTGAGCGCCTTCTACGGCCAGGTGGTCCTGTCGAGCCTCCCGTTTCTCCGGCCCTTTCTGCTGGAGGGCCGGCTTGTCGAGCAGGGCCTGCTGGATCGGGCCGGGCTTGAGCAGGATCTGGCGCCGGAACGCCTGATGTGGGCCCCCGGGGGCAATCGCCCGTTATTGCTCGCGGTGCTGGAGGTTTGGGCCCGACACTGGGACGAGCGGATCGGACGGCGGAAACGGGTGGAATAGGGCGCTGCCGGGGCGGCTTGGGCTCGAGGGGCGGTGACACGGGGCAGGCGATGCAGTCTCATGAATGCACGTCTGGACAGGATTTCCCGTCGGTATGCCGAAGGAGGACTGTGGTGCTTGTATTGGCCGGATACGGCCGGATCGGCGCTGCGTTGAAGTGAGGCGAGGGGATGGGCGCCCACGGAACGCCCGGAACGCGGGCCATCCAGCCATTGTCACATTCCGCTTGCGTCATTGGCTGCGGAAACTTCTGGCCGGATATCGCACCGTGATTTCAACGGTCTTGCGCAGGGGCCTTGAGGTCCGGAAGCTGGCGCGCCGGATCAACGATCGGAAGGGGTCTGGCTTCCAGGGTAGAGGGCGTTGACGAGCTTCTGAAGCTCGGCTGCGTGCCGCTTGTGGTCGAGTCCGGCGATCTTCTGCATCCGGTACTGCACGGCCGGAAGGTCGGCCACGTGGGCGTGGGCCAGCAGGGACCAGTCGGGTTCTCCACGCTTGAATGACACGAGGAACCGGCGATGCGCCTCGGGCATGGCGCCCACCATGGTCTGGATGAGGGTCTCGCGGACATCGAGCAGCGTCTGGAGAGGCGTGTCGTCGGCGGTCATGCCGACGAATTCCTGTTCGTACTTCCGGACGAGGTCGCGCCTGGGCGGGCTGAGGATCGCGTTGAGCCCCTTCGCGCTGCTGAGCAGATAGGCGATGAAGGCGTGGCGGAGTTCGTCGCTGACGCCTTCGTTCTCGAGCAGCAGCTTGACGTCATAGAGGTCGCGGGGGTGCTGGCGATCGAGCGCGGCCACGATCTTGCCGGCGTAGAGGTCCGGCTGTGAAACCACCCAGGTTTCCGCGAAGCCGTACCTGTTCTCGACCGCTTCGGTGACGGGCATCCACACGGGATCATAGACCACGCCCCGCATCATGGGCGTGACCTCGATCTTGACCGCGGCGCCGGCCTGGACGTGAAGGCGTTCGATATGGCCTTCTGCGGAGCGCTGCGCCGTGACCTGGGCGCCGCGGATGCTCTTCATGATGTCGCCGGAGATCCTGGCCAGTCCCGTGTCAATTCCCCCGGTCGCCTCCTTCCATGGCTGGACCGGCAGGTAGGTGAGATCGATATCGACAGACAGACGCGGAAAATCCCTCACGAAGAGGTTGATCGCCGTGCCGCCCTTGAGGGCGAAGTCCTTTACTTCCGCCAGGACCGGCAGGATGCGCACCAGGAGGGCCACCTGCCGTTCATAGGCGTCACGCCGGGCCATCAAGGTCCTCCGGCACGGTGATCATGAACCGGGGGTCGAGCCTGCCGCCCTCGACCAGGACGCGCTTTCCTGACCCGAGGCCAAAGGCTTCCGGATCGAGGTGTTTCAGCCAGCCGTGATTGTGACGGAAGGCGAAGAAGAAGAAGAGGCGCTTGACCTTCACGCTCCTGCAGTCGTGCAGGAGCTTGGTGAGCCGGCGCGGGCTGAGCGTCGCCAGACCCTCCATCATCTTGTCGACCTGATGGAAGCTCTCCTTCTTCGGGAGTTGGTCCATCATTTCGAGAATGGCGCGCTCGGGCGTCGAGACGGCAAGCGGCCATTCGAAGGATCCCCAGGGAAGCTGCTTCACGCTTCCATGGATCGGATCATTGCTGTGGCCCCGGTTGCTGTCGGTATTCCAGGCGAGGTTCGTCAGGCCGGTTGTGACCGGGGCGTTGCCAAACAGCCGTCCGCTGTTGTGGTAGCGGAAGCGGACGCCGAGGTTCAGTTTTTCGACCCAGCCCGGCAGGGGCTCCGGGCCATAGAGATGCACCTCCCTGACGTCAGCGGAGAGGTAGTGGCTGAAGCCCTGCAGTTCGAGGGCGGTCCGACCGCCCACCAGATAGGCCTGGTCGAGAACGGTCTGGAGGGAAATCACCACCTGTTCCCAGCCCAGGACGCCGCGTGGTCGCCGGAAGACGCTCCGCGCCGGCTGTTCCAGCCAGCCTGCGGAAACATACTGGCTCCGTAGCGCGGTGGAGTAGCCGTGCGCGTTCATCCAGGTCGAATCGACCAGCAGGCCTTCCGGAAGCCGGCCTATGAGCTGGTTTAATTTTCCATCATTTTGCGTAGTCACGCTTAGCATATTAGCTCATTTTCAAACCGGATGAAAGTTTGAATTTTGTTCAATTTGCTAAGTCATACTTTCTGATTTCGGACATTCTCAAACCCGGCGGCCCATCGCATCCGGCGTGACAAAGTCCTGGGGGGCCAGCGGTTATGCGGGTGGGGGATCAAGGTATCGGGCGAGCCAGTCGAGGATCCTGGCGTGCAGGTCCCTGAGGTTCCCGGGGCTGGCGTAGGTGTGGCCCTCGCCGAAATAGGTCAGGAGACCGGCTTCCCGGTTGCGACGGTAGAGGGCGCTGAAGAGGGTGCTCATGCGCTGGTTGTCGAGATCGGACTCGATCAGCAGGGTCGGCGTGCGAATGGCCTCGGCCTGATAAAGCGGGCTGGCCTCGACATAGGCCTTCGGCTCCGCGGCGAAGTCGCCGATCGACGCCTGCCCGGTCTCTCCCCATCCGATCATCTGTCCGACGGGAACGCCTTCCTCGGGCGCGACCCTGAAGAAGGGCGGAAGCTGCATGGACAGGCTAAGATCGGGATATCCGTTGGAGGCGATGACCGCGCTGAACCGGTCGCTCTGGGCCACGGCGCTGAGAACGCCGTAGCCGCCGAAGCTGTGACCGATCAGGGCGACACGCCCGGGATCGACGAGTCCGAGGTCGCCGGCGGCGTCGACTGCAACCAGTATGCGGTCCGCGATCCCCGCGGCCGGGCGGTTTTCCCCGGGCGCGAGCGGGAGGCTGACGATGAGGACGGCGTAGCCCGCCCCTGCGATCACGGCCGGATTGTTCTGCATCCGGGTTCCTCCGGGAAGGAGCGTCGACGGCGCCGAGCGAGGGGCTGTTCCGGGATAGACCTCGACCACGACGGGCAGGCGGGCCCCCGGGGCCGCGCCGGGCGGCAGGAGAAGCCAGCTTGTCAGGGACTCGCCGGCCGGACCCGGGTGAGGCACGGGCACGACACGTCCCCAGTCGATCCCGGACCAGCCCTCGTTGAGCGCGACAAGAGGTTTGATCCCCCTGGCGGACCTGAGCCGAACCTCGCTTGCGCCCTGCTTCGTGTGGCGGGTGACAAGGAAGTCGGCGTGCGGACTGGCCGCGAGGATCGCCTCCTCGGAGTCCAGGGGCGCCAGACAGGCGGGTGTCCCGGAGAGGCGTGACAGACAGGTCTTATCGACAAGGGTGCGGTCGCCCATGTCCCGGGGCGAGGGATTCCAGCGCACCGGATTGCCCATGTCGGCGATCTGCCCCTGGTCGCGAAGTTGTCCCCGCGCCAGCAGAGGACCGTCCGGCGTGAAGCCATGGACCCCGTCCGCGCGCTGGATGGCGGCGCGCCCGTTGATCTCGACGACCCGCTCCGAAGGCTCCCTGACAGGAACAGGGGGCGACGAGGCTGAGCCGGGGCTCGCCCAGACCCGGGCGCCGTCGGCCGTCCGGGCCTGAACGATCGGCCGGCGGCCGTCCCAGCTGGCAAGGGGAATGGCAACGCCGTCCCAGGTGCGCTGTATCCAGGGTTCCAGCGGGCCGAGATCAAGCGGGCTGGCGCGCCCGCTTGTGGACACTGTCCAGAATTGACCGTCCTCGTCGAAGTCGCCGCCGGGAGGGCGGCCGAAGACGATGAAGGCGTCGGAAGCGGAGGACCAGGTCATGAGGTACATGGCCAGGTCCTGGTCGGGCAGGGGCCTGCGCACGACGCCGCTGTCGAGCGTCACGAGGCTCAGCCGTCTGCGGCGGATAGGATCGCCGACCCGGACCGGACGATCGGGCCGGGGCTGAAGATCTTCGGCGTCCTCCAGGAGTGCGGCATGACGGCCGTCGGGGGAGAGCCTGAGGTCGAACCATTCCCCGCTGGCCAGAAGCCGCGGCGTTCCGGTGAGGACGTCAAGGGCGACCAGGGTGGAGGGCTCGGCCCGGGTCCGGGACTGCCGGGTCTGGCCGCTCGGGATGTAGACCGCGCTGGAGCCATGGCCGCTGGCCGCCGTGCGCCAGAGTTGCTCCACGCGTTTCTGGACCTTGAACCCGACCCGCATGGAGACGGGCGGATCGTGACGCGGCCGGGCGACGAAGACCAGTTCCGTCGGCGAACGCCAGGCGACGGTCTGGCCGAACTGGGACATCTCCGGCGTGAACGGATGCCAGACGGTCTCGCCGGTCGCCAGGGTCAGGACGCCGAGCTGCAGGTCGTCGGCCGTCACCCGGAACACCGCCATGCGGGTTCCGTCGGGCGAGAAGGGCCCCGAAAGGTGGCCGGCCTCGTGGCCGGGCGCGGCCAGACGGATCGGCGCCCTGTCCTGTGCGACGCGATGGATCTCCAGATCGGTCAGCATGGCGTTGACCATGGTGGACAGATCATAGGATCCGGCCTGGTCGTAGGGACGCTGATGTTCGATCGCGACCCATGCCCCGTCGGGACTGATCCGGGTCGTTCCGATGTCCTCGTGACCCAGCAGGTCGTCGATCGAGAAAGGACGGGGCGTCTGGGCCGCGACCGGCCACGCCGCCGAGGTGGCCAGGGCGAGGGCGAGCAGGGAGCGCCGCATCACCAGGCCTTCGTCAGTTGCAGCGAGACGAAGCGTCCCAGCACATTGGCGTTGGCGGCGTCATAGGCCACGCCTTCGGGCGCGTCATAGAAGGGCGGATCCCGGTCGAACAGGTTCTGCACGGTGAAGGTGAGACCGGTTCCGGCCAGGGGTCCCTGTTCGGGCGTGAAGCGGACCGCGAGGTCGGCGGTCGTCCACGACCCGATGCGTTTTCCGGTCAGGTCGCGATAGGAATTGACGAAATTGACCGAGGGCGAGACGGACCAGGATCCGCGCGACCAGGAGGCCGAACTCCGGCCGCGCAGGCCGACCGGGAAATTGGGCCGGTCGAGCTGGGAGACGCTCGGAGAGTTCGGCGTCGGCCTTGCGTCGAACCGTTCGAGCCAGGTCAGGTTGAGGCCGAGATCGAAGGCGTCCGGTCCCCGGCTGAATCCGTAGTCGATATTGAGGTCGGCGCCCTGGACCAGGACGCTGGCGGTGTTGACGTAGCGGGCGTCGACGATGGCGCCGTAGGACGAGGCCGGGAACTGGTCGCGCAGCGCGGTGGTGGGCAGGTCGAGGATGGCCTGGATCGCCGCGAGGTCCTCGCTGTCGGCCGGGTTCAGGGTTCTGACGAAGGGCGCGAGGGAAGGATCGCTCAGCGCTGTGAGGATGCTCTCGCGGGCCGGCTGGCCGATCCGGTTCTCGAAATCGGTCCGGAAACCGTTCACGCCGACGCGCAGTCCGGGAAGGAGGTCGGGACGGATCTCGAAGCCAATGGTCCAGGTGTCGGCCTCTTCCGGCTGCAGATCCGCGTTGCCGCCGTAGAGGATCATGGACAGGATCTGTTGCGAGCCGCGCGGAAGGATCGAGGGACTGGCGCTTGGCGCGTCGTGGACCTCGCGCAGGGCCGGAGCCCTGAACGAGCGGCCGTAGTTGGCCTTGAGGCGCAGCGTATCGACAGGATCCCAGACGATCCCGATCTTGGGACTGGTGGTCTGGCCGACGTCGGCATAGTCCTCGAACCGGGCCGCGAGCGAGAGCTCGAGCCGTTCGAAGCCTGCACGACGGTTGTTGACGCCGAAGACAGGGACGCGGACCTCGCCGAAGGCCGCGCCCACCTGCCTTTCCGTTCTGACCACGGCGCCGATGGTGGGAGCGAGACCGCTGCTGAAGCCCGTGGACTGCCGCTTGAAGGTCTCTTCGCGGAGGGAAAGACCCGCCGCCAGTCGCAGCGGCCCGCCCGGAAGCTCCATGAGGGCGCCGGACACCTGGAAATTGGCCGAGGAGACGCCGGACCGGCTGTGGCCGCGGGAGTAGCCGGAACTGATGAAATCGAGCACGGCGGCCGTATTCACCGCCTCGTCGCCGAAGGGGTTCAGATATCCGTCCCGCGAGGGGCTGAAAGGGGTGGCGGGATTGTCGGCGATCGCCCCGAGCGCCTCGCGAAGATAGGTGGACTGGAGCGCCCCTGATGAACCGGTCCGGCTCTCCTCCGAGGCGTATGCGACATAGGCGTCTATCCGCCAGTCCGGGGACAGGTCGAAGGCGCCGCCCAGGCTGGCGCCGAAGCTCTCGACTTCGCCGAAGATGCGCGGCGGAGCAATCTGACCCTGGAAGGAATAGGCGATGGTATGTGAGCGGGCTCCCGTCGGCGAGACGAAATACGGATTGGCGTTGGTCACTGTCAGCAGGGTGCTGATGGGAAAGGAGTGGGTTTCGTAGTTGCGCTTGCCGTACCGGGCGTCGGCTGTGAGCTCGAACCTGTCGCCGAGGCTCTGTCGCCAGAGGGCGTAGCCGCTGTGACGGGTCTGCCTCGGCAGGACATTGATGCCGGCGCGCAGGTTTTCGAGATTGACCTGACCGGGCAGGAAGTCGCCGGGCTGGAGCCCGACGCCTGACTGTCCCGGCGGGATGGCGTACGCCGGAAGGTAGCCGCCGGAGGCCGGATCGAAGACGACGATGTTTCCCGGGTTGCTGTAGAATTGGCGGCGATCGGACCCGCCGCGCCATCGCAGGTCGGAGTCGCTCGCCAGCCGCCTTTCCGTTCCGGAGAGGGCTTCACGATCATTGTATTCATAGGTGAGCAGGGCGTTGCCGCTGCTCCAGCGACGGCCGAAGGTCTGGCCGAACTGGTATTCTCCGCTGGCCCCGTCGCTGGTGTTGCCGACCCTGATCCGGGTTTCCGCGCCGTCGTAGTCGTCCCGCAGGATGATGTTGACCACGCCGCCCACGGCGTCGGCGCCATAGAGGGCCGAGGCGCCGTCGAGGAGGACGTCGACCCGCCTGATCGCGGCCGTCGGAATGGAGGAGACATCGGCGAAATCGCCCTTGGAGCCCGTGCCGGCCATGCGACGGCCGTTGATCAGCACAAGGGTGGCGTCGCTGCCCAGCCCGCGAAGATTGACCCCGTTGGCGTAGGTCGAGTTGGTCCCCGAGCGGTCCCCGCCGTTGTTCAGGGCGGCCTCATTGGCGGTTCCGCCGAAGTTCTGCGGCAGGGCGGCGAGCAGTTGGGCCACGGTGGCGCGACCCTCGCGGTCCATCCTGTCCCGGTCGATGCTGACCACGGGCGAGGGACCGTCGCCGACCCCGCGGATCAGGCTGCCCGTGACCACCACGTCGTCCACGACGGTGATCTCGTCGTCGGACAGCCCGGCGCGCGCGTTCGGATCGTACAGGACGTAGACGTTTGGGCGGGTCCGGCGGAAAGCCAGGCCGGTGTCGCGCAGCAGGGCGGCGAGGCCCGCCTCGGCGGTGTAGTCGCCGTGCAGACCGGGCGAGGTCCGCCCTTCCACGAGGGCGGCCGGATAGAGGATCTGGAGGCGGCTCTGCTCGATGAAGACGCCCAGGCTCCGGGCGAGAGGGCCGGCGGGCGCGTCATAGCGTCTTACCGCGTCCGCGCCCTGGGCCCAGGCCGGCGCGACGCAGGCCACAAGGGCGGTTGAAAGTGCAGTCGTCGTCCCCAAACCGATACGCATGATCTTCCCCGTTTGCTCCTCCCGCGTGGTGCGGGACGGGCAGAGACGCCGGGAAGGCGTGGACCCCCTAACTCCGCCTGCAGATTATTTTCGTCAGGTCTTCGGAGCCTCGAGAATGATGACGCCGTCGGGCCTCCTTGAAGCCGTGACGCCGTAGAGATCGGAAAGCGCGGCGATGAAGGCGTCGGTGTCGCCCGTATCGAAGGCGCCGCTGACCGGGATCTGGGCGATGCCCGTGTCCTTCAATTCGATCCGGCGGTCGCTGTACCGGCTGACCTCGGCGACAGCCTCCCGGATCGGGGTCGCGGCGAAGATCAGCCGTCCCGCGGTCCAGCTGGTTTCACGGGCGGCGTCGACCGACCGGATCTCCGGACGGCGTCGGGCGGTGACGACCTGCTGGCCCGGCGTCAGGGACCAGGCGGGCTTTGACGCGCTCGAGGTTCCCACATCGACGCGGCCCTCGATCAGGGTGACCTTGGCGCCCTGGCCCAGTCTTCGGACGTCGAACCGGGTGCCTACGGCGGTGACTGTGGTCTCACCGGCCGTGACCACGAAAGGCCGAGCCGGATCGCCTTCTACGTTGAAGAAGGCCTGGCCGGAGACCAGGGTCACTGACCTCCGGTTCGCGCGCAGGCGGATGTCGACCCGGCTGTCGGTATCCAGGATGACCCGGGAACCATCCGCCAGGCGGAGGGTCCGCTGTTCGCCGACGCCCGTGGCGTAGCTGTGCGGCCGGTTCAGCGTCCAGACAGAGATAAGGCCCAGGGCGGCGAGCGCCATGGCGCCGGCGGCGATCGGCTTCCACAGGCGCGACACCATATGGCGCGCCTGCACCCGGGGCGGCGACTGACCGAGCGCTTCCGCCGTCAGGGCGGCGATATCAGGATCCTCGGCAAGGGCCTGGCTTGTGTTCCAGGCCTTTTCCACGCGCGCATAGGCGCGGGCGTTGTCCGGGTCTTTCCGCCATTCGAAGAAGTCGTGGATGTCGGCCGTCGACACGCGCTTCTGACCGAGACGGGCGAACCAGGTCGCGGCTTCCTGCCGGCGGGCGTCCCCTTCCTTGTCGATCGTCATTCCGCCTATCCGTCCAGTTGCTCGACGCAGTGCTGCAACGCCTTAGACATACGCCACTCCACCGCCTTGACGCTCAGCCCGCGAGCGGCGGCGATCTCAGGATAGCTCATACCGGCAAAACGGCTCAGGACGAAAACTTCACGGTAAAGGGCGGGCATGGTCAGAACCGCCTGCTTCAACATCAGGGCCTCCATCTGGCCGGCCGCCTCGCCCGGATCGGCGGCCTCGGTGAAGGTCTCCGGGGTTCCGCGCCTCTTGCGCCGACGGCTTTCGTCCCGGACCACGTTCATGGCGATCCGCAGGAGGAAGGCCCTGGGGTGCCGGATGAGGCCTGACGAATAGGGTGCGGCGCGGAGGTAGGTCTCCTGGACCACATCCGCGGCCTGGTCCGGATCGACGTGCGCCCGCAGCCTGCCGTCGAGCCAGCGCGCATACTGGCGATAGAGGGCGTTGAGGCCCTCCAGCGCATCCGGTTTCAATTCCTTGACGTCGCTCACGTCGATCTCCCGCCTCCAGGGCGGGCCGGGAATCCATGGTCCTGGTCAGCCGCGACCATCCGGGCGCGGGGCTTTCGCCCTGCGCCGGATACGACGACAGCCCGCGCGGTGTCCGCGCCGTGCAATCTGAGTCCGCAAAAGGGGATTCCAGGCCCCTGTCGGCGCCAGGGCCGACGCCCGAGCATGAATCAAACCGAATCCGGACGCAAGGCGAGGGGGTCGGGCGTTGGAATCCTCGCGGAACGAGGCCCGCTATTTGCCAACGGAGCGCCGCCTTGCCCGAAGGGCCCCCGGCTCCAGCTCCGCGCCTGTTTTGCGGCGCCCGACGCTCCAGTCCTAGGCGGACCTCGGTCAGGGTTCAACCGCAGGGTGGTTGCCCGTTCCGCAGGTAAGTTGCGGTCTCTCCGCAACTCTTCGGCGTAGAGAATCGCAGTTATCGACGTGTACGGACGGACCCAGCAGCTTGTGGAGGGAGGAATGGACGCCAACCTGAACAGCCAGACCGCATGGACGGTCACGCCCGGACTGAGCCCGCGCGAACTCGAATGCCTCGCCTGGGTCAGCCAGGGCAAGAGCTCGACCGATATCGGCGCCATACTCGGCCTGTCGGCGCGCACCGTCGACAGCTACCTCGAGAAGGCTGCGTCCAAGCTGGGCGTTCGTACGCGGATAGAGGCGGTCGCCGTCGGCGTGAGGCGAGGTCTCATCGAGGTGGATTGAGGGGAGGGGGCGGGCCAGGAACTTCTTTGCGGAAGCCCGGGGTTTCAGTCAGGACCGCCGCCGACGCATGGCGTCCCCTGGCTCAAGGTCATGACCTGTCCCTTCCGGAACCCGCCATCGACACATTAGCGCTGGAGCCCTTTCAATGGCGAGTCTGAAGTCCTCAGGATGCGGCTGTGGCAGGTGTTGTAGCCGGTTTCATCAGGGCGCCGGTGAATAGCGTCGGCAACTGTCGTGTTGTGATCGAATCTACCTATTGGTCATAAGATTGAGAAAGCCATGCGCCATGGCGTGATCATCAGGCGCCAGGGGCTGCGCCTTATCCAACTGTGTGATCCTGCTAAGCTATGGCAGGCAGAAGGCTCGTCGCTATGACGCCCGAATGAGCGGTGAGCGGGGCAGTGCCTGAGGGTGTCTAGGCGGGAAAAGTCCTACCAGGAATCGTACAGCTGTCCGAAAGTGCGGCTTGACGGGAGTGCGTGAGTTTTGATCGGTGGAGGAGGGGCATGGACCCGGCTGGCTGGCGCAGGCGGATCAACTGCTGGTCAACTATCCGTCTTTTTTTGCGGCCTTATCGGTTCGGAAGCGTCGCTGTGGGATCGATATTGTTGATCGGTAGTTGATATTCTGCCTGTTTGCGCTTACCTTGAAATCCGGAGACCGCCCCCGTGACAATCAAGACATGGCCTGCCTTGGCCGAACTCGTTCAAGCGCTCGAGAAGGAAGACTTGCGTGCCCTGAATCCCGCCATCTTCGATGCTGTCGCCGACCGTATAGAGGCGGCTATGGCGGCCAGCGACAACGCTGGCTTGGAGGAGGCTGCTGCAAACCTCGAGGATGTTGCGCGCCTGTGGATGGCGGCTGGAACCGACGAGGCGCGCAAAGCCATGCGTGGCGACAGGGATGCGTCGGCCGAACTGATGTTCCTGGTGATGGCGGGGCGGCTGGCTTTTGCCCAGAATCTCGCATCCCGGACGCTCGACAGGCGAGCGAGCGATACCTTCTATTCGATGTTCAACGATGCACGCTACGAGCGTTACATCTGCGCGCTCATGTCTGGGCCCAAGAGCGGGAAAGCGCTCGTCGAGGCTACGGATGAAACCAAGGAGACCGTCAGCCGAAAGCTCAAGGTCCTTGAGCAGGAGGGCGTGATCAGGCGTCGCAAGAACGGGCAGATCACGATGAACCTGCTGACGCCGGCTGCTCGACAGTACGCCGACGTCAAGCGGCTATCGCCGATCGCCGGGGGCGTCGTTGCGCCTGAGGTTCAGCTTGCTCTGAATGCCAAAGCGGAAGCTCTTGGCAATCATATGCAGTCAACGCCCGTTCTCGGCGATGCAGAGCCCCAGCCAGCGGGGGTTCGCTGATGGTGGTCTCCGACCGCGGCGGCCGGATCACCACCTTCTATTCGTTCAAGGGCGGCGTCGGCCGCACGATGGCCTTGGCCAATGTGGCCTTCTTGGCGGCGATGAACGACATGCGTGTGCTGGTCATGGACTGGGACCTGGAAGCGCCTGGTCTCGACGTCTATTTTCGTGGCCTGTCCGACCCGGAGCGCGCCCGGACGATCAAGACGGCCAAGGGGGTTCTGGACCTAGCGATCGGCTGGCGCGACCGTGTGCTTCGCGCCGATGCGCCCGCTGATGTTGATGCCATGCTGCGGGAATACGAGGCCGGGAGACCGTTTGCCGACTGCGCCCACAATATCCTGGATCCCCGTCAGTTCGAAAGGGGGGCGCTGGACATCATAGGCGCTGGATCGAAATGGATTGGCGAGGAGGAGCCTGTCAGCTACGCTCAGGCGTTGGCTCGGTTCTCATGGACGGAATTCTTCGAGCATTACGGGGGCGGGCTATTCATCGAGCGCTTACGCAACTGGGCGAAGGCGCATTATGACTTGGTCCTGATCGACAGCCGGACCGGCTTCGCGGACGTCGCAGGCATCTGCACCATCCAGCTACCGGACACGGTCGCGCTGTCTTTTATCTACAATCGCCAGAACATCGAGGGCATCGCGGAGGTCGCTCGCTCTATCCATGCGGATCGGGATGGGGCGGTGACGATGCGCGCCGTGCCAATGCGGACCTCGCGCCAGGGTTTGCTAGACGAGGCCGAGGCGCGGGCGCGGGCGATCAGCGCGCTCCAGCGCAGCGGCGGCTTCACCCTTGATAGCGCTAGGGCGGACCTCGAACACCTCGGTATCAGGGCTGCGCAGAACGTGCCCTTCTACGAGACCATCGCGCCCTTCGCCACGCCGTCGGCGCGTGATGACCAGCTGTCGCTCGACTATCGACGGCTGGCCGAGGCCATCGCTGGACGGGATATCCAGATGGTGGAAATTCCTGCGAGCTGGCGCGAAACGGTGAGCCGCCGCCTCGAGTACCGCACGGTGACCTCCGGCTATTTGGAGGATCTCCGCGAAGCCGATCCCGTGCGAATCGTCGATGAGCTTGAACGATTGCTCGAAGGCGCAGTCGAGGCTGAGTTGCACGACGGCGGCGTCGACGGCGAGTATCTCATTGCGCTGGTCGACCTCGCACTGGAGTTGGACAGCCTCGTGTTCGACGAGATAGAGCATGAAGTTCTTGACGGTCTTGCACAGAAGGCCCTCGACCTAGTCAGGACGAGGCAAGACACGGATCCGCTGCACTGGTCGCTTGCATATGCAGTCTACCTGGAGCGCTATAGGGACATCTACAACTTTCCTGGTGAACCTAGGGCCATGGAAAGTTTCGTCAGGGAGCTGGACGAAATCCTCCATGGTGCGGCCTGGACCGCACCGGTCATGCTTCAACGCGCCGACTATCGGCGTCGGCTCGCTCATCTGACTTTCGATGACAGTCCGGATCAAGCCCTGATCTATCTGGACGACGCGATCGCCTTCCTGACCGCCGCGCGTGAGAATGGTGCAGACCCTCAGTCGAGTGATGACACAGACCTGCTCCTGACCCGCGCGAGCTTTCTGGAGGGTCTGGGACGGATCGACGACGCCAAGACGACAGGTCGCCTTGTCCTCGAGCGTACCGAGCGGGATCCTCGCCCGGATCGGCGACGTCAGACCGCAGCGGTGCACCTCATGCTACTGCGGCTTGAAAACGATCCGGAAGCGGCCATCCGGCATCTCGAGCGCGCCATGGAAGATGAGTTCGTCCTGCTGACGGCTCCCGGAACCCTGAACAAGATCGTCCAGGTCGTCGCGCGATCGTCCCACAGGGCGTCGCACGCCTTGACCGTGATCCACCGGATGGCGCCGGCACGCATGTCCCGGTCGCGGCAGAACCCCGCCAGCTTCTTTGGCCGCACCTTCCCTTTCGCCAAGGAGTACGTGACGGCGTCCGCCGCCTTGGCTGGTATGGCGGCGGCCAAACCGACCCCGGAAACCACTGCCGTCCTAGACAACCTGGTCAGGGCCAACGCTGCGGTCCTGATAAATCTCGACCGCCGATCTGAGACCATCGGCATGGGCAGGGCGTTACGACGCGAAGCCAGCGCGGTGCTGGCCGAAATCCCGACTCTCCTGCAAGTTGCGTCGCTGGTCGGCGTTCCGGTCGACGCCATCCAAAGCCTAGTCCGCGCCGCCGACGTCCTTGAAGCCAAGCTGGGCGGCACCGGCGAATGACGATCGGTGACTTTAGGGATGCTCCAGATCCCGGAGCCCTTTTTCTGCGGCTGTGGGATTTGGCGACCAGCTGGTCCTATACCCAGCGGGATGACGCGGTTCGGCGTGAGGACATGTCGCAGGCCCTGAAAGACGACCTGCTCATGAACGATGACGGTGGCCAGGCCGTGACTGCCCTGATCGACGCTCTGGAGGAAACCGAGACCGGGGCTGCCGACCGCCTGATGGGCGTAGTGCTCGATGCCATGCAGGCGATCGACGAAGTCTTTGACCACATTCATCCTCGGCATCCTGTCCTGGCCCCGGCGAAGGCGCCACGTCGCCGGCTGCCGGCCTGGCTCATCAATGCCCAGGAAGGCCGTACCCTGGGGAGGCCCTTCGCCCAGGATGACAGGCGGCATCTGGTGCCGCGGGGGCCCTTCACGGCAGGTCCACGGCTCGCTGCCACGCTCAACGGAGAAACCCTAGAGGACAGATTTGTCGCCCTGACGGCGGCGCCGAGGTTCCTTCTCGCGCACGGGCGGGAGATCGAGATTTTGAGCCAGGTGGTTGGACATGACCTGTTTTCCGGGGTGCCACCAGGCCGTGAGGCCGGCCAAGAGACGATCGGGGTCGTCGCCGTGGCCGAGCGGGCGGGCGATCTCGAGGCCGTTCGGACGGAGCGAAACGGCTCACCCCACCTCGACATCCGGGTCAGGGCGTCATTGGCCGCCGGTGAGCGGTTCTTCGATGGAGTCCAGAAGCTGGGGTCTCTCGACATCGCCATGGCTCCGGAACTGACCCTGTCCGAAGTACAGGCGGCAATCTACGCCGACCGGCTGTCGCGGATGACCGCTGACGCGCCGCGACTGAGCGTGGCAGGGTCGGGCGGCAGCGATCGGATCGACGACCGGGGGCGCCGGGAAAACCTCTCGATCATGTATAATGGTGTCGGCGCCGAACTCTGGCGGCACCGGAAGGTCTGGCCCTACAAAATGACGCCAGAACAGGTGGCGTTCATGCGGTGGGAGCCGATCTCTCAGGGGCAGACGCTGGCGGAGGATATGATCGACGGCGACCATTTTACGATCGCCGACATTGACAGTCTAGGACGTGTCCTGACCTTGATCTGTCAGGACTTTGAGATTCAGCCCGCGGTCGCCGAAGCCATTCGCCTTTACCAGCCGGACTGGGTTCTGGTGCCGATCCTCGACACCGGGGTTTCCTTCAATCGCTGGCCGCACAGGACCGCCCACCGGCTGAGTGGCCAGTCAAACGCCCGGTTTGTCGTCGCCAGCAGTCTCGCACTCGCCGACCAGGCAGGGATTGACGACTATACGAGCACGCCAATGGCCATTCTCGTGGGGCCGCACGATCCGACAGCTGGAGGTCCCGCTGGCGACACGCCCCGGCTCATCGGCACGGTACGGTGCAACGGCAAGGGGGTAATGTGTGGAAAGCTTACCTGGGGCCGGGGTGAGCACTGGACGCAGGCAGCTCTCGGAGCGACCGACAACTGATCGCGATCAGAGCGGGATGGCTATCCGCCATCAAGGCGATCCGGGTTAGCCTCTGATCATGACCGACGCCCGATCCGCTCAACAGGAACCTCATGCGATTCGCGTGGTGCACCTTCGCGGAGGACTTCGGGCGCTTGATCTAGGAGACGGGCCGGTGTCTGTCGAAGTGGATCCTGACAAGGTTTTTGCCGAATTCCACCGACCGCCGTACGGGCAGTTGTATGCGGTGCTTGATCGCCATGGACTGCGGCCAGTCGGCGTCGACATCTCTTCCCACCGCCTACAAGCCAACGGGCTGATGCCGCCCGATTGGCGCGTATTCATTGCCGGCAAGGGGTTCTACGTCTCGGACGTCGAACAGGCTTGGGGCAACATCCGAAACGTCGAGGGGCAAAAGGATCCGATCCTTGTCGATCTGTCGCTCCGCTTTCAGACCTATCTGAGGCTCCTGCTTCTGCGTATTCGCTGCCTTAGCGAAGCCTACCATCTGGCACTTCGCGCCAGGCTGTTGGGTGCCGAAGTGTTCGGCCGTGAAGCGACTACGGGCCTCTTCGCCGGCGCCTATCTGACCGACATCGAGGCGGCCATTCATGCCTTCCTCGCCGACGCCTCAGGACTCCGGGATCTCATCGCCGAAGCGCTCTGGCGACTGGTTCTGAAACACGAGGACGGCGAAGTGACGGTGCTTTCGTCCTTCCTGAAGAAGGCGCGTTGCAGCGACGATCCCCTGGTAGCAGAGGTGGTGTCGGCCGGAGTGGAAGGGGGGTGGCTCAAGACGCTCACCACGCTTCGCAATGCCATCACCCCATGTCGCACCGCTCGCTCAGTCCCAAGAGCTCCACATGATGGATCTGCGGCAGGCGAACTTCGGGGGCATCGCGGTGTCGGTCCTGCATTTTCCACTGCTCACTGAGTGCGGCGCGGTGAGAGCGCGACCAACGCTGTTCGCGGGATCGCCGCGAGACGCAATGCCCGCCCGTCTCGAAGAGTATCGCGCGTTCGTCGCCGGAAGCGGCGACGCCCTCGATTACTGTTTGCAGACGCTGGATCGTCTCGCCGATCTTGCGGCCCGGGTTCGACAGGCGGCCGGACTTCAGACCGAGTTGATGGCGTTCGATCAGACAAACATCATCGGCGGAGTGACGACCCGCTGGCTATAACATCGAGGAGAGCCTTGTCGAAAGCGGAGGGTCTCCACTCGTCTCCTGGAAAGCAATGTTTCCATTGGAGTTTTGTGCGCAGTTCGAAGCTTGTCGGTTCCTCTACAAGTCGCGATGAGGAGTAACTGCGGCGCACGGGAGCGCATTCAAATACGGCTTTTGACTCTTAGCAGACCGAGTCAGTCTCACCGCGCTGACGCCGTTACCCTTTCCGCTGGGCTTCGAATGAGTTCAGCCACTCGATGACATGCGGCGGCAGGCCGAGGCGTGCTGCCGCCGCCAGCGCGCGTTCGTGGTCGTGATTGAAATCCGTGATGGGGATCGCGCGCTGCCCCATCTCGTAGATCACATCTCCGAACTGCTGCATCCCTGCCATCCGGTCTGCCATCGGCACATCGATCGGTGATCCTTTCAGACCCCAGAGCATCGACACCAGCGTGATCTCATGGAAACGGTCGCGAAGCGCTTCCTTGGTGAGGCCACGGAGATAGGGCTGCCGCCGGTAGTTCAGCAGCCAAGCGTCCGAACGCGACATCTGCTCCGGCACATGCTCCATCGCTTCGAACCCGGCGATGTCGCCACCATCAATATGCAGCGGCACATCATTCCACGCCGCCCACTTGCGCCCGAAAAACTCGGCTACGTCCGCCTTCCACGGCGCATCACCGATCGGCTGGCATTCGATGCAGACCGTTGGAAATGCTAGCCGGTTGTCGATCACCTGCGCGTGCCGCTCGGTGAAATAGAAGATTAGATCGACATGCTCGTAGCGGAGCTTGCCATCCTTCATCTGCCGCACCGCATGCCACAGGATGTAGCTCACGGTGTGCGGGTCGTAGGTCTCGTGATCCTCATTGACGAGCACCAGTGCGCGCACGGTGTCGCGGCGCGGGAACGTCTGGCAGTGCGCTTCGAGCTGCCGGTTCGCCTTCTTCAGATGATTAACGACGCCGCGCCCGATCCGCTCAAGCGTCCGCCGGTTCAGCCCTTCCGGGTCGTTCGTGTGCTGGATGAACGACTGGATCGGAGCGGAGCCCAGGAACATCGGCCAGTCATCCCTCTCGCGCAGCTCGCTGGCGAGATTCTCCATCCGGTCGCCGCCATCGTCTTCGAGGGCTTTTAGCTCGATTGCCAGCAGCCCGCCGAGACAGGAATAATCGATCCGCAGCTCCTTCGTGTCCTGAACCTCGTCCATCGACTCGCCGCGCAGCGCTTCGCGCAGGAAGGCTTCGATTCGAGGTGTGAGAGGTTCGACAGGTCCGTTTCGTTCTATCCGCATGCCGCAAATATGCGGCCGAGTGTGGGGACGCGGGAAGTCCAATTCACACCTGGACGGAGAGCTGCCACGTCCTTTGTCTGCAAGTCCGCTTCTCGGCGTCGAGCCAATTTCCGCTCCTGGCGCTGTGCCGACAAGACTCTTTGACCCGGAGCAACCGAACAAGCGACAAGCATCTCGGCAACCGCCCTTGCAATCATGAGGCCGGGTTCGGCACTTCAGGCAAGGCCTCGCCGCCAGTCTGTGGCAGGTTCTCGAGTTCCTCTTCCCAGAACACGTCCTTAAACGTCAGCCAGCCCGGCTCGCTTATCGCGGTCGCGTTGATCTCGGCGATGTCTTCGGCGCCGAGCCTCGATCGCCTTAGCTTGAACGTCTCTTCCTTAGGCCCAATGGTGTAGAGCTTGATCTGGGACTGGTCGTTCAGCAGCCGCACCATGCTGCTGATCACCGCATGGTCGCAGCGCAGCCCGAAGTGGATCGCGGTGATCCGAAACGGCAGCTCTTTGATGCCGTTGTGGTCACGAACGTCACGCCACTCCCTCTCGTACCTCCACTCCGGGGACTTCGCGTAGAAATAAGTCTGGAGAACACGATCTTTGGCCGCAGCGTCATCTGAGCCTTTCCACCGCGCTAGATCGCTCGCTTTAACGGCTCGGGGCGCGCGATAGCTGACGGGCCCCAGATTCGGATGCTCCTGATCAGTCGTGTCGTACTCGACGCAGATACCGCGATGCTCGTCTGCGTAATGGCTCCACATCAACGCGGAGGACCAGGTGGCGGACAGCGATAGGACGCCGTGCTGCGAGAATTCGTCGTCGAGCTCGTCCTTGATGTCGCGAGCGAGCATCCGAACGAGGTAGGCCTCGACATCCTTGTCTGTCTCGAAGTCCCCGTACTCCGTCGACATATAGCGAAGGTAGCCCACTCGGTCGGCAGCCTGCTTCTTCTCAATCCGCCGCAAGAGCATCCGGTAAAGGAGCTTCTCCAGCGTCGCGCGACCGACATCCACGTCGAAAGTCGGGTCGCAATCCAGCGGGTCGTTGAACGTCCTCGGCCGAGAATAGTGGACCTCGGCCTCGGTCAAGCTACGTAGCGCTCGGACGTCGAAAGCGCGATATTTATAGAGCTTGTTTGGCATCCTGCTCCCCTGGGGGCAGATTGCCGACTTCAATCGGAGGGGGCAATGCTGGCGACTCATGGGGGCGTGCTCATGGCCAGCGAATGCACCGCTCGCTCCTTTTGCGAATGTCGCCTTCCTGGAACGGGGGCGATGGCAGCTTCTGACTCATAGCGGCGGTTGAGATGGTCCGCCTTTGGGGCGGGCGGCCTGACACCCCTTGGCTGCTGTACCCAAACGTCTTCGGTCGATGATTGAGAGCAGGTTTGCACGCCGATAGGATGTCATCCCTGTGGGCGGCTCCTATTCCTTCACCGCCATCTCCGCGAGTGTCATTCGGCGGCCGCCGGCTGACTCGGGCTTCTTGATGGAAGCCTTCGGCAGCCTGTGTTCGACCTCGACTTCAGCCGATCTTGTGACTTAGGCTTCGGCGTCGTCTTGCATTGCAGGATTTCGATGAAGAGCCGAGAATTGGCGGGCGAGACGGTTGTCGATGTCCACAGTGCCCTCCCAATCCTCTTCCCAAACGGCATCATCAAGCTCCGGGCCGTGCACCTCTCTTAGTTGGGCGTAGACAAGATTGGGATCGAGCAGATCGGCCATGGCCGAGTACGTGGCGCGAGTAAAGTCGCTGAACCCGATGATGCCGGAACCGCCTTGTGACCTTCCGGTAAACGCGCGCAGGAACTGGCCCGCGTTAATTGGGGCTGCAATCAACGTCTCGGCCAAGTAGCTTCGAAGCTCGGCGGTCGTGTTGGCGTTCCCGGTCGTTTCGATGGAATAGACAACTCGTCCAAGCTGATCTCCCGCAGCCGCGAATAGACCCACCTCGGCCGCCTTTTCCTTCAGGCGCCTCAGCAGAATGGCGGCCAGCGCATGAAGGCGGTCTGGCTCCAGGAAACCATAAGCCTCACCCCGATTAGATGTTCTCGCACGGGCGGAACTGATCACTTCCTGAACGAAATGAAGCGTGTCCGCTTGCTCCGTGACATCCGTCATAAGGGCGTCCTGCTCGGCGCGGTCCAGGCGCGCAGCCAGCTTCGAAATCAGCGTGGCTCCTTGGGTCAGCGTGAAGTTACCCAGAAAAATGTCGTTCGTGACCGGGAAGCGGGACGCTCGCGTAGCGAGGGCAAGCGACAAGCCTCGCGCCGCTCTCGCATCCAGAGTTTCTTCGCGTGATCGCAGCTTGCGAATGAGAAGGCCCACGGCATCCCGATCAAACGCAGAATCCACGATAGCCGCGACAGATGCCTCGTCGCCCTCAGCTGCCTTGGTCACAACCTCCTCGACGGATTGGTCCGAAAAATCGCCCGCGGGCACCGCATAAGTAAAATAACGGTCGAAATAATCACGGCTGCAGACGCGCTTCTCAGCCGCCCATGATTGATCCCAATCCGGACCGTAATTCATCCGGCCGAGACGGGGAAACAGGTGCTCCAGCAGGCTGCGGACTTGAGCTCTCTCCGTTTCGACGACGCTCAGCGCGTCTATCGCCGCATCGATGGGTGATTGCGGTAGGGGCTGTTGTCCATGCCGCTCCGGAGTTGAAAGCACCTTGGTGGGATAGCTGCGAACCGCCTGGTAGATGGTGGGATAGAAGATTCTGATCGCCTCGATGAGTATCTGGTCGACAAGCCGGACCTCTCCCTTGAGCAGGGGGATGGCGAAGGTGACAGCGTTGTCGAACAGCTTCGTTTGGCGGGGCGTCTTGAGGGCCGCGCCCACGCCTTCGACCAGATTGTTACCGAGCTCGAAATTCTGGCCGTCGGCAAGCTCCAAGCCGTTCGCGCGGATGGCCCGATCACACGCCGAGAACATAAGCTGTCGCAGCTTTTCCGGGTTGGCGGGCGGCAAGTGAAGGGGGACCTGGACGATTTTTTCCAAGAACCTACGACCAGCAACAGGGTCGCCCGACCCGTAGGCCTCACCAAGCGCTTCCGCCACGACTTCGTCGTCGAAAGCCAGGATGTAGGTCGTGTGATTGAAGCCGCCGGATAGCCTTACCAGCTTGAACAGCGTTTGGATGTCCGTTCGATCAAGTCGGTCGATGTCATCTATGAAGATGACGATCTTCTTGCCGTGACGTTGCAGAATTTCACCGACCTTGTCGCGTGTATCGGTGAGCGCCTCCGTCGCCATCGTCTCGCCAACCGCAGCGACTGCATCGCCAACCTGCGGGACGGCTCTGCCCAACGTCGCCATCAACTGCCCGATATTCTCTCTCGAGAAGACCTTGCTCTTCTCCAGCGTTTCGGAGAGCGACTTGAAGAAGCTTCGCGTTATGGCTTCCGTGCTCGATCCATAGAACCACGGATTGTAATCCATAGGGATCACGTCCGGATACGACTCCAATGCCTCGCGGATCATACTGAGCACCGACGTCTTGCCGTCGCCCCACGGCCCGTAGAGGCCAACAACCAGACTAGACGGATCTGTTCTCGTCGCGATCACCTTCGCGATCTGCACCGCGAATGGCGCTCGGTCGAACTTGTCGTCTGCCATCCTCTGAATGGGCCGGTCCGCCTGCATGGAGAGGCCGACTTCGGGCTCCGACGGCTCAGGTTCAGCAGGGGAGTTCTCAGGCGCGCTGTCTCGTGGACCACCGAAGATGCGGGATAAGAAAGTCATTCCTACTTCTAGCGAACGCCGGTCCGTCTTCGCAACTTAGCGATAGTTCCAAAGGTCTCGCGAAGCGGGAGTTGTCGGCAGGGCAACATGATAAACCTTAGGAGTTTCTAGTCCGACGGGGACGGGTCGGCCGGCTTGAGGAACTGGGTGCGGAACACCTCGACGCCGGTCTCCTTCACAACGCCTCGAGCCGAAAGCAGCGTCTCGCCGCTCAACTCGGTTTCGGCCCATTGCAGGAAGTGGCCGTTGACCTTGATCGCCAACTTGCTGGTCGCTTGGGTTCCAGGAGCCTCGAACTCGATGCTGCCTGTTCGGCGCATGCCGTTGTCGTCGATGAAGTGGAACTGAACCTGAATGGTCATGATCGCTCCTTGGGACCGGGCGTTGCTCATGTAGCGGGTGTTGATGTCAGCTTCGAACATCGCCGAGCCATAAGAGGCCGCGATCTGTCCGGCGAGGTCGACGACGATCTCGGCGATCGGCTGGGCTTCGGACGCTTTGTCCGGTCGCCAAGCGTCCTTGCGTTTCAGGTTGCCGTGGAAATAGAAGCCGCGCCGATCGACCAGATGCCTGATGAGCGCCTCTGCGGTGCCATGCTTGGCGATCGTCGTCTTGGCGACAGAATTACGGTGTACCGGATCCTGCTGAATCGCTGCGATGGTGTGCTCGATCATCGGCCGAAAGTCGGGGCTGTCCAGGAGCTCGCGCACCAGGTCGCGGGTCTGGAACTTGCCGTTGCCGTACAGCGCCTCGATCAGCAGAAAGCCGTAGCGAAAGGCGTCGATATATTGGCCGGCTATGAGTGCTTCGCGGCTCAGACTCGTCATGTGCGAGGCGAACGATGGGTCTTCGTCGCTTTCCACCGCGTAGAAAGCTTGGGCCATCAGGTCGAATGGCAGCGGCGGGTTCTGCTGCTCGGTCTTGGTCTTGAAGCTGAACATCTGCATGGCCGCCCGCTCAGCGTCGTCAGCCGGGATGTATTCCGCTTCCATGGCCTTCAGATCGATCGGAACGACGAAGTAGAGGTTGATGTAGTCGCTGAAGCGTTGGGCGATCCGTCGGCCTATCGATTCGATGCCGCCCTTTATGTTGATCTGCGCCTTAATTGGTCCGTTAAGCTGATCGATGGAAGGGGCCATCTCGGCCGGTTGATTGCGAAACAGCAGGACCAGTGCGGTCGCCGCGCCGTCAGTCATCTCGAACGACATCTCCACTCCCGAGCCGTTGACCGGCCAGGCATCGTCCAACTTCAACGGACGGAGAATCGGAAACTTCAGCCGGACATCCAATACGCTTGCCTTGAGTCGGATCGATCAGGCGGCCAGACGGTCTCGCCCTTGGATCAATCAATGTAGCCGGACTTGATTGACAATAGGAGCCGTTGTTCCGGCTGCGCCGAACGAGCGGGGTGTCCGGTGTGAAGCACACCAGAATGGGACTCCGGGACTTCCCTCAGTCAGCCGGTGAGACACATCCAGTCGGAGGGTCGCCAAGTCCGAAAAAGGCGGAGCGACCTCCTCCATGCTACGAAATTGAATGTCCGGAGTCTGACGGCCGGGAAATGTCCCCTACTGGCGCTATGCCGACCTGATCGCGATGGCGGACAGGTCATTGGCTGCGTCGATTGGCATACCTGAGGCCTTCCGTTCGGAATAGCGATCCACCAACTGGCTGGCATGGGCGCGGGTCAGGACGGTGAAACGCACCAGTTCCTCCATCACGTCGACGATGCGGTCGTAGTAGCTGGAGGGTTTCATCCGGCCGTAGTCGTCGAACTCCATGAAGGCCTTTGCCACGCTGGACTGATTGGGGATGGTGATCATGCGCATCCAGCGACCAAGAAGGCGCAGGGTGTTGACCGCGTTGAAACTCTGCGAGCCGCCTGAGACCTGCATGACGGCTAGGGTGCGGCCCTGGGTCGGGCGCATGCCGCCCATGCTGAGCGGCAAGTGGTCGATCTGGAGCTTCATGATCCCGGAAATCTGGCCGTGGCGCTCAGGGCTGCTCCAGACCATGCCCTCCGACCACAGGGCGTGCTCGCGCAGCTCGTGAACGGCGGGATGGTCGTCGTAATCGACCTGATCCGTCAGCGGGAGGTCAGACGGATCGAAGATGCGCGTCTCGCAGCCCATGAAGCGCAGCAGGCGCGCGGCCTCCTCGACGGCCAAGCGCGAGAAAGAGCGATCCCGCAGCGAACCGTAGAGCAGCAGGATGCGCGGCGGATGATCGTTCGGGCCGAGGCCCAGCGCGGGCTGGCTGGACAGGTAGGCCGGGTCGAGCGCGGGCAGATGGTCAGGATCAGGCAGGTCGCGAAGGCGGGTCATTGGGAACGCAACTCCTTGAACATGAATGCTGCCGAAGCCGGACACAGGGCGCTAAACTGCCTGGAGGCGGCGATGGCGGCCGGCGCCGCTGAACGCGGCATGACGACGTAGTCCTGCCGCTGGAAGAAGACGGCTGCTGAGGTCGTGAGCAGGTACAGGGCCGCCGCCTTCTCGGCCGCCCTGGCTTCCAGCCAAGACAGCATCATTGAGCCGTGGCCTTCGCCGCGACGGTTATCCATGACGACCATGGAGCGGATCAGGGCGTTCGAGCCGACCTGCTCGAGTCCGCCAAAGCCGATCAGCCCGCCATCGTCCTCGAAACGGTAGAAGCACCGACCGGGCTCATGAAGATCGTCTGTGGGGAGGCCGGCGGCCTCCAGCGCGGCGATCAGGTCGGGCGTCGGATCGGGCAATGCCACGGCGTTGAAAGCCATCAGCAGGCGTCCTTCTTCGGGGCGGTGTCGGGGAAGTAGCGGCGGCCCAGCCAGAGGGCGACCGACACTAGCAGGATCAGCACCGGCACTTCGACCAGCGGGCCGATGACCGCCGCGAAGGCGACCGGCGAGGCCAGTCCGAAAGCGGCGATGGCGACGGCGATCGCCAGTTCAAAGTTGTTGGAGGCGGCGGTGAAGGCTAGGGCTGTGGTGCGCGGATAGTCGGCCTCGATCAGCCGCCCCATCAGGAAGCTGACCACGAACATGACGAAGAAGTAGATCGTCAGGGGGATGGCGATGCGCAGGGCGTCCAGCGGCAGGGCGACGACCTCGCCGCCCTTCAGGCTGAACATGGCGACGATGGTGAACAACAGGGCGATCAGGGTGATCGGCGCGATGCGCGGCAGGAAGCGCGTCTCGTACCAGTCGTTCCCTTTCCTCGCGACCAGGGTGCGCCGGGTCAGGAAGCCGCCGAGGAAGGGCAGGCCCAGATAGACGAGGACGGCGCCGGCGATGGTCCAGATGCTGACGTCGACCACGCTGCTCTCCAGCCCGAACAGGGGCGGTAGAATGGTCAGGAACAGCCAAGCGTAGAGGCTGAAGAAGGCGATCTGGAAGATCGAGTTGAAGGCGACCAAGCCCGCCACATACTGATTATCTCCGCGCGCCAACTGGTTCCAGACCAGCACCATGGCGATGCAGCGGGCCAGGCCGATCAGGATGACGCCGGTCATGTATTCCGGCTGATCGCGCAGGAAGATGACCGCCAGGACGAACATCAGCACCGGCCCCAGCACCCAGTTCTGGAACAGGGAGAGCAGCAGCACGCGCTTGTCAGCGAAGACGCGCGGCAGTTCCTCGTACTTCACGCGCGCCAGCGGCGGATACATCATCAGGATCAGACCTATGGCGATGGGGATGTTAGTCGTCCCCACCGACAGACCGTCGATCCAAGCGGGAAGCCCCGGCGCGACCGTGCCCAACAGTACGCCCAGCGCCATGGCAGCGAAAATCCACAAGGTCAGCCAGCGATCTAGGAAGGACAGGCGGCGCTTCGGCTGTTCAGTGATGACGGCGTCGACCATCAGCGGACCCTCCGGCCCTCGGCATCGATGACGACTTCGCCGTTCTCCTTTGTGAAGGGCTTCAGTCCCTCACGGGGGAGAAGGTCCAGGACTGCCTCAGACGGCCGGCACAGCTTCACGCCCAGCGGCGACACGACAATGGGGCGGTTCAGCAGAACCGGGTGGGCCTCGATGGCGTCCAGCAGTTGATCGTCGGATAGGGCGGGGTCGCCGAGGCCCAGTTCAGCGAAGGGCGTGCCTTTCTCGCGCAGAAGGCTGCGCAGCGGGACACCCATGCGCTCGACCAGCCCAATGACCATCTCGCGGGCCGGCGGCGTCTTCAGATACTCGATGACGTGCGGCTCAATCCCGACGTGGCGGATGAGGGCAAGGGTGTTGCGTGACGTCCCGCAAGCGGGGTTGTGATAGATGACGACGTCCATGATGTCCTCAGGCGCGGCAGGGCGAGAGTTCGGCCAGCAGCGGCTCGCAAAGTTCGGCGCGGCCTAGGCAGCAGTCCTTGAGCAGGAACAGGACCAGCGCCTGGAGGCGGTCTAGGTCAGCCCGGTAGATGATCGATCGGCTGCGCCGCTCCGAGCTGATCAGACCGGCGCGCGACAGAACGCCAAGGTGGGCCGACATGGTGTTGGCTGGCACGGCCAGAGCATCGGCGATCTCGCCGGCGGGCAGGCCGTCGGGTTCATGCCGGACCAGCAGTCGGAAGGCCTCAAGCCGCGTAGGTTGCGCCAATGCGGCGAGAACTAGGATAGCAGGATTTGATTCCATAATTCCAAAATAGTGGAATTAAAGGCTTCGTCAACAAAGCCAGCGAGAACGTCAGCTTCGACGTGCGCAGTGTCGTTTACCTTGTTCAACCCGTTGGAAAGCGTTGGAAAAGATGTTCCTGCCTAGGTTGCGGCAATTTAACTATGAGGAGCCGCGCTTGGCTGAAACATTAGAACGATGCGAATAATACTGATGATAGCATCATTGCTGGCGGCAAGCCCTGTCGTCGCGCAGAATTCGATTTCGCCTACGCAGTTCGAGAGCCGTGTCGCGAGAGACCCTGCCTATGGCGAAATCACATGGCACGTCGACAGCGTGAACGCAGAGGCGAAGGGCCCCTTGGTTGTCTGGCTTCCGGGGTCTGGCGCCTATCCTCATTTCCAGAATTTCAGTGATGGTTCTCGAGGGGTGAGCTTTCCCCCGGAGTTGTTGGCCTTCCATGATCGCGCTCATTTCATGCTCATCGACAAGCCGGGCATCCCTTTCGTTGCTGAGATGCAGTTCGACGAAAAAAGCGGCCGTCCGATCCCGCTGGACAGCCCCGCCTACCGAGCAGGATTGGCCCGCGACAATCTCATTTCTCGCACGGCCATCGCCATCGCCGCAGCTCGCGAAGCCTTGGGCGACAAGGTTGATAGCGTTGTCGTGATCGGCGGCTCGGAAGGCGCTCAGTATGTATTCGCCGTTGCAGGCCTTGCCCATGCTGACAAAGCTGTAGCTTGGGGCGGGCTGGCGTTGCCGCAATACTATGACTTTATCATCGACGAACGACTAAGGGCCGAAAGGGGCGAGGTCTCTCGTGCCGAAGCACAGGTCGCTGTCGAAAGAATTTTCGCTGACATCAAGGCGATACAGGCTGACCCGCTTAGCCTTGAGACGCGCTTTATCGGGGAAACCAACAGACGATGGTCGGGATTCGGCCCTCACGCCGTGGTGGACGACATGTTGGCCTTGAACATTCCACTCCTGCTCGTCCAGGGCGGGGATGACCCGAAAGCCCCCATCATCAACACGGACTTCGCCATGGTTGCGTTCCTGTCGCGCGGGCGAACCAACCTTGACTACTGGGTCTATCCGGACGCCGATCACAGCTTTCGGACTACCGATCCCAACAACCCTGACAGGAAAATCTCAATAGCGGGAGCGATCTGGAACCGTATTTGGGACTGGATCGTCACCTAATTCGACAGTGCGCCAACTTTGAGTTCAGGGTGAAACCAGTCTTTGGCGGTCCATCGGCCCAAGGGTTCCCTTCCGCGCCGCATCAATGACCGCCGCCGGCGCATGTCCGACGGAATGGGAGTCTCATCGGAGGAGACAGGGAGGCCAACTGCGGAGGTTGGCCATGGCCCAGTCTGATCAGTTCCGTTATCCCCACCGGCCCTGGAACGCCGGGTGCCGGGTGTACGACGTTCTCACTGGTCTACAAGAAAAGGGGCAACTTGCGTGTTTGCTCGTTGCTGCTGGGTCATCGCAAGCTTGAGATTACGGTTCGCTATCTCGGTATTGAGGGTGACGACGCTCTGAAACTCTCCGAGCAGATAGAACTCTGACGCCAGAGGGGCCTCGCCCAAGAGACCTTGCCTCAGGGTTACTTTTCCGGTCGCAGGAAACGGTCGACCATAGTGGTGATCAAGGCTCTGCTTTCCTCGAAATCGATACCCGGAACCAACAACGGCAACATCGGCGCCGCGTCGAGGACCGCGACGAGCACGGCGCTGGCCTGTTGTGGGTCAAGGCCAGGGTCCACTTCACCGCGCCTCTGGCCGGCAACAAGCGTTGCTGCCAGAAGCTGCCTGACGCCATTGGTGTTTTCCTGCAGGATGGCGTGAATCTTCTCGTTCCGTCCGGCTTCCGCCAGCAACTCGAAAAGAATGCGGCAATGGGAAAGATCGTCCCATCCCTTCATGCTCCATAATTCCGACAGCAAGACGGTCGAGGTCTGTGACCCTTCCGCATGGCCGCTGAAATGCGCGTGGAGCTGCGCAAGATAGTCATCGGCCATCTGTTCGATGATCGCGTCCTTGCTCGGAAAGTAGTGATAGAGGTGGCCGGGACTCATGGCGGCCTCCTTGCAGATCATCGAGATCGACGCGCCTTGTAGCCCATGCCGCAGAAAGCAGCTGTGCGCCGCGGCCAGAATCTCCTGCCGTTTGCTTTCGTGCTGGGCGGGGACGCGCTTGCGGACCATGGGGTCTCCATTTCATAGAATGATCACTCTATTATAGCTTGACCTCGAAGCGATCATAATAGATTGAGCGATCATTCTAATTTAGAGTGATCGCTGGGTCCAGCCTATGCTGCCTCGGTCGCTCCGATCCGTGAGGTGCGGTCTGCCATGTACAAATCCCTGCCCGTCATAGCATCCATGCTGGCTTGGCTTCTCGCAGCGTTCTTTCTGTTCGGCGCCTATGGAAATGCTTTCATTTCCGAAGAAAACGCGGCCGCCTATGCGGCCTGGGGCTACCCCGACTGGTTCCACTACGTCACGGCCATTCTCGAGCTGGCGGCCGGGCTGTTGCTCGTCCGCGCTATCTCGCGGCCCTATGGAGCGGCGCTTGGCGCGCTGGTGATGGCCGCCGCGTCCCTGACGACGCTGCTGAACGCCGATTACGACCATGCGGTCGCGCCCGGCATCGTCCTGTTCGTTTCGCTCGCCGTGCTGGCTCTGTCTCTGGCCGCGCGACGCCTCTCTCGCTGAATCGCGCCTTATCGGAAAAATATCGATGAACACGTCACCAACGCCGGCGGGTCCAAGCGGGCCTGCGGCTCGCCTGGACGGCTGGTCCGATCTCCTGTCCGGCCGTCACCTCGCCATTGTTCTGGTCATGGCGAGCGGCGTGCTGCTCTATGCGATGAATCTCTACTTCACCGCGGCGCTCATGCCCTCAATCGTCGCGGATATCGGCGGGCAGCGATATTATGCGTGGGTGACGACGGCGTTCGTCATCTCCGCCATCGTGGCCTCCCTGTTCGTCAGCCGTATCCTCGATTGGAAGGGACCGGCGCCGGCCTATGTCACGGCCTTCGTCGTCTTTGCGCTCGGAGCGGCGGCCAATGCTGCGAGTCCGACGATGGAAATGCTGATCGTCGGCCGGATCGTGCAGGGGCTTGGCGGCGGATTACTGGCCGGGCTCGGTTATGCAGTGATCAGGGCAGCCCTGCCCGAACGGCATTGGGCGCGGGCGACCGGGGTCGTATCGGCCATGTGGGGCCTGGGGACGTTGTTCGGCCCGGCCCTTGGCGGGGTGTTTGCGGAACTCGGCCTCTGGCGCTGGTCCTATGGGGCGCTGGCCGTGATCTCGCTCCTGTTCGGCGTCGTCGCGCAGCGGTCGTTCGCCCGCCTGGCGGGGTCGGGGCATCGCACTGCGGTCCCCGTCGCCTCCCTGATCCCGCTCGTCCTCGCCACCATCGTTATCAGCCTCAGCGCCATCGTGCCGATGGGCTGGCCGACGCTCGCCATGGTCGCAATCGGCCTTGTACTGCTCTGGCTGTTCGTTGTCGTGGAACGGCGTGCGAAAGAAACCATCCTTCCGCACATCACCTACAGGCGCGGAAATTCGTTGAAATGGGTCTACCTCACGGTTGCGGCTTTGAGCGCAGGGGTCATGGTCGAGAACTTCGTTCCCCTGTTTGGCCAGCAACTGGCGGGACTGTCCCCGCTGACCGCCGGGTTTCTCGGGGCGGTGCTGTCGTTGGCGTGGGTCATCGCGCAGCTTTTCGTGGTGTCGATCAAAGGCGAGCGCGGCCGTCGCCGAGCCATCCGGGGCGGCCCGCCGTTGTTGACGGCCGGATTGATCGCCTATGGCATGCTTCAGATCGCTGGTGCTGATCTGGCGATGGTGCTGACTTGGGTGGCCGTTCTGACGCTTGCCGGCGTCGGCATCGGGCTGGCATGGCCTCTTCTGGGCGTTGCGGCGATGAGCAGCACCAACGACCCTGCCGAAGGGGGCAAGGCGGCGGCTGCGATCACCATTACCCAGCTCATCGCCTTCTCGATCACTTCAGCGTTCGCCGGCACGCTCATGGCCGCGGGCGGGGAGTCTGCGGTGGACTCTGCACGATACGTTGTACTCGGCATCGCGCTTCTGACTCTGCTGGGCACCTTCGCCGCTGGCGTGGCGACGAGGAAATAGCCAATCCGTGCGAGAGGCCCTGGCTGGAGTCCGCTCAGGAGCGATGTGGCCGTTGGGCTGCATCGCTTCAGCGCTACAGGCGTCAGGCCAAATCGCGCGCGTAGACTGGCTCTATCCGCACCTCAGCAGGGTTCGCTCGTTGAAAGGGCGAGGCAGCAGCCGAAGCAGCCTCTGACATGGAATCTCGAAGAGCGGTTTCCCGGTTTTCGCGGGCCTCTGGCGTGTTGACCGTCCTAGCGTTGAAAGCTCCATGACCTTGCGGAGGTCATAAACGGAGCTCGCTTGATGGCGTTCGCTGCTTTTTTTGAAACTACGACCAAGCGTTCATGGCGGGCTTGCAGCCTCGAGGTCTCGCTGTGAGAACCAGAAGCGGTCGGGGAGGTCGCGGAGGGAGTGGTCAGACGCTGCTTCTGGCTGCGGCTCAGGCGCTCTATCTGTCGTCTGTTTCAGTGGTCTTCACGTTTTCCGGTCTGGCGGGAGCGGACTTGGCGCCGACCCCCGAACTCGCCACCTTGCCGTTGGCCTTGATTACGGTCGTCACAGCGGCCTGCGCCATTCCGACATCCCTGCTGATGGCTAAGGTCGGACGCAGGCCCGGCTTTCAGGTCGGCGCGCTGATCGGGGCGATAGGAGCGGGCGTGGCGGCCTGGGGCGTGGTCGTGGGCGATTTCGCCGTGTTCTGCGTCGGCAATGCGCTGATGGGCGCCTTCCAAGCCTCGGCCATGTACTACCGCTTCGCCGCTGCCGATATGGCGGGGGCGGCCTTTCGTGCGAAGGCCGTGGCGTGGGTGCTGGCCGGCGGCGTTGTGGCTGCGCTGGCCGGTCCCGAAATCGCAGCACGCACGCGTCACCTCGTGACAGGGGCGGAATATGCCGGCGCCTATGCGGCGTCAGGCTTGCTCGCGCTGATTTCAATCGCCCTGCTCGGGATTCTTCGGGGGCCGCCGGCCGCAGCGAAGGACGAAAGGGAGGAGCCTGGGCGAACGCTGACGACGATCATGCGACAGCCCGTGTTCCTGGTCGCCGTGCTGAACGCCGCAGCGGCCTATGTCGTGATGAGCTTTGTGATGACCGCTTCTCCGCTTGCGGTCGTGGCGACGGGACATGGCGTGGACGCGGCGGCCGAGGTCACGCGCTGGCATCTCATCGGCATGTTCGCGCCTTCCTTCATCACGGGGGGATTGGCGGCGCGTTATGGCGTCAGGCGGATTTTGATGGCGGGCTTCGGGCTGTCGGCGGTCAGTCTCGGCATCGCCTTGAGCGGCTCGGAACTGGTGCTGTTCAAGGTCGCCCTGCTGCTTTTGGGAGCCGGATGGAATTTCCTCTATATCGGCGGCACCACTCTGTTGACGGAAGCTTATGCGCCGTCCGAGCGCGCCAAGACACAGGCGGCCAACGAGTTCATGGTTTTCGGGGCGACGGCGCTGGCGACCTTGGCCGCTGGTTCGGTGCAGGCCGGGCACGGTTGGGCTGTCGTCAATATCGCCGCCGCGCCGGTTCTCGCGCTTGCGGGTCTGGCGACGGCGTGGTTCGCGTGGCGCCGTCGAAAGTCATCCCCAGCTTTTGACGGCGTTCGGGCGCCGAACCAGCCATGAACGGTCTGCACCCAAGCTATCGGCATATGGCGCTTTGGACGCTTCAGGGCTGGCTGGCGATGTTCTTCGTCGCAGCGGGCTACGCCAAGCTCAGCCAGCCTATGGAGATGCTGATCATCCTCTTGTCCTGGCCTGTCCACTTCGCACCTGGGGCGGTGCGCCTGCTTGGCGCGTTGGAGGTGCTCCTGGCGGTCGCCGTCCTGTCGCCCGTAATCTCCTGGACGTTCGGGCGTCCGCTGCTTGTCTCGGCGACCATGGCGATGCTGGCGCTGGAGGCAATGATGTTCATCATTCACGCCATGAGTTTCGAGTGGAGCCATGCGCTGATCAATCTGGCGCTAGGGCTCATGACCGCCATCGTCTTTATTCAGCGCTCGCGTGAAACCGCCCCCGGACGGAAGACGATGTAAGCCCGGGCAGATCGGGTGAGGAGAGGCGTTTCTTCAAAGCCGACGAGGTGTGCGCCGGCGCGCCTCGTGGGTTTCGTTATGCATCTGGCGCCGCCTGCAGACCTCTCTCGACGCCGCTTGAAACAGGCGTTCGGACGGCTTGACCTTACAAGGCTTGTACCAAGCACCACCCGCTGATCGGCAGGCGACCGCCTCCGGCATGGGGCCGGTTAGCGGCCCTCCTCGGGATAGGAATCAATGCGAGTATCCAAGAAGGCGGCGGTGGTCGCCACAGGCTGCCTGCTGGCGGGCGGCGGCCTCATCTATGCGGTGCAGCAGGCTCCGGCGGAAAGCGCTGTCGCTGCTTCTGCTGCGCCCGCGGTGCCTGTAGCCCAGGCCTTGGGTCGAGAGATTGCGCCGACGACGGAGTTCACCGGCTATCTGGCGGCCCCCGAAACGGTCGAACTGCGCCCAAAGGCGGGCGGCACCATCCAAAGCGTGAGCGTTCCCGAAGGAGGGCTGGTGCGCCAGGGGCAGTTGTTGTTCCAACTCGACCCCCGGCCGCTTCAGGTTCTGCTGGACGCGGCGGAGGCTCAGGAGCGTCAGGCCGAGGTCCAACTGGTGCAGGCTGAAGCGGATCTGGGGCGCGCGGAGCGTCTGGCGCCCAACGGCGCCATTTCCGCGCGAGCGCTTGAGACCGCTCAGTCCGCTCACCGCGAGCGGCAGGCGCAGGTCCAGGCCGCCCACGCGGCGTCAGCGGCGGCGCGATTGAACCTGTCGTATGCGCGTGTGACCGCGCCTATCAGCGGGCGTGCGGATCGCATCGCGGTCACCAAGGGAAATGTGGTCACGGCAGGCGTGACGGTGTTGACGACAATCGTCTCCATCGATCCGATTCAGGCGTACTTCGACATCGACGAGGCGACCTATCTGGACTTCATCGCCAGGGCCCGTCCGGCCGGAGATGGCCGTCCGACGAACACATTGCCCGTACGCGTCGGGCTTATGAACGAAGAAGGCTATCCCCACGATGGCCAGCTGGACTTCATTGGAGCTCAGGTGAATCGCGGCACGGGCACGGTGCGTGCTCGCGCCGTGCTTGCCAATCCCGGCGGCCTGTTGACGCCGGGCCTTTTCGTGCGTGTTCGGCTGGACACCGCCGCTCCGCGCCAGACCGTCCTCATTGACGATCAGGCGGTCGGCACGGACCAGGGGCAGACCTATGTCCTGACGCTGGGAGCGGGCAATAAGGTCGAGTATCGCCCGATCACGCTCGGCGGAATGGTCGACGGTCTCCGCGTGGTCGAAAGCGGCCTGAAGGCCGGTGAGATCATCATCCTGAAAGGTCTTGTGCGACCGGGCATGCAGGTCACGCCCCAGCGCACCCCGATGCAGCCTCAACCATCACAGGCGTCCGCGGCGGTGGAGGCAGGGCGATGACCTTCCCCCGCTTCTTCATCGATCGCCCCATCTTCGCGGTCGTGCTTTCGGTCCTGATGCTGATTGCAGGCGGATTGGCGTTTCTGCGCCTGCCGCTAAGCGAGTACCCGGCCGTGACGCCGCCCATGATCCAGGTGACGGCGTCCTATCCAGGGGCCAGCTCCGATGTCGTCGCCGAGACGGTGGCGTCGCCCCTGGAGCAGGCCATCAACGGCGTCGAGAACATGCTCTATATGAGCTCACAGGCGTCGAGCGACGGCCGGATGTCGATCAGCATTTCCTTCAAACAGGGGACGGATCCGGATCTGGCGCAGATTCAGGTGCAGAACCGCGTGGCGCGAGCGCTGCCCAGGCTGCCGCCCGAAGTGCAGCAGATGGGCGTGATAACCGACAAGACGTCGCCCGACGTGCTGATGGTGGTCCACATGCGGGCGACCGACGCGCGCTATTCGCCGCTCCATGTCTCGAACTATGCGGCGCTCAATGTCCGGGATGAATTGGCGCGTCTGCCGGGCGTGGCCAATGTCCTCATCAGCGGGGAGGGCGAATACGCCATGCGAGTGTGGCTGGAGCCAGCCAAACTCGCCGCGCTGGACCTTACCGCCAGCGACGTCGTCGCCGCCATCCGCGAGCAGAACGTCCAGGTCGCTTCCGGCTCGGTGGGGCAACAGCCTGACGCCCGGTCGGCCTATCAGATCTCAGTCAATGCGCTAGGCCGCCTGACGACGGTCGAACAGTTCGGCGACATCGTCGTCAAGGCCGGTCTCGAGGGCCAGATCGTCAAACTGAAGGACGTGGCGCGCATCGAGATGGGGGCCGACGCCTACGCCATGCGCAGCTTCCTGAACGGGCAACCGGCGGTGGCCATGCAGATATTCCAGAGTCCCGGCGCCAACGCCCTCGACGGCTCCAAGGCCGTCCGCGCGACAATGGAGCGGCTCAAGGCCGATTTCCCGGAAGGGCTGACGTATGAAATCGCTTACGATCCGACGATCTTTGTACGTGCTTCATTGAAGTCTGTGGCCGTGACCTTGCTCGAAGCCACTCTGCTGGTCGTTCTGGTGGTGGTTCTTTTCCTGCAGAGTTGGCGTGCGTCCATCATTCCCTTGGTCGCCGTGCCGATCTCCCTGGTGGGCACGCTGGCCGTCATGCACCTCTTCGGCTTCTCGCTAAACACCCTTTCCTTGTTCGGCCTTGTCTTGTCGATCGGCATCGTGGTCGACGACGCCATCGTGGTGGTGGAGAATGTCGAGCGTCACCTGGGCCTTGGCAAGCCGCCCAAGGCGGCCGCGCGCGCGGCGATGGATGAAGTGACCGGACCGATCTTGGCGATCACCGCCGTGCTGTCGGCGGTCTTCGTGCCTTCGGCCTTCCTGTCAGGTCTTCAGGGCGAGTTCTATCGCCAGTTCGCCTTGACGATCGCCATCTCCACGATCCTGTCGGCGATCAACTCCCTGACGCTCTCTCCGGCGCTGGCGGCTGTTCTGCTGCGCCCCCATCATGGCGATATGCGACGCGACTGGTTGACGCGGTTGATCGACCGGATTCTTGGTCGTTTCTTCTCGCACTTCAACCGGTTCTTCGACCGTTCGTCGGAGCGCTATGTCGGCTCCGTGCGCCGGGCGATCCGCTTCAGCAGCGTGGTGGGCCTGCTCTACCTGGGCTTCCTCGGCCTGACCTGGCTCGGCTTCCATCAGACCCCTGCGGGTTTCATGCCCATGCAGGACAAATACTATCTGGTGGGCGTCGCCCAATTGCCGACCGGCGCCTCGCTCAACCGCACGCAGGGCGTGGTCAAGCGGATGTCGGATATAGCTATGGCGGAGCCCGGCGTCGAAAGCGTGGTGGCCTTCCCCGGCCTGTCGCCCAACGGCGGGGTCAATCTTCCCAATGCGGCGCTGATGTTCATCATGCTGGACGACTTCGGCGAGCGGACATCGGCCGACCTCTCGGCGAACGCCATCGCCGATCGGCTGATGGGGCGTTTCAGCGAGATTCCGGACGGATTCGTGGGCGTGTTTCCGCCGCCGCCGGTTCCGGGTCTGGGCTCCTTTGGCGGCTTCAAGCTGCAGATCGAGGATCGAGCAGGTCTGGGCTATGACGCGCTCGCCCAGGCGCAGGCGGCGGTCATGGCCAAGGCCATGCAGGCGCCGGAGTTGGTCGGGATGCTGGCCAGCTTCCAGAACAATGCGCCCCAGGTTCAGGTTGATGTCGATCGCGTCAAGGCGAAGGCTCACGGCGTCGCTCTGTCCGCTGTCTTTGAAGCGATGCAGATCAATCTGGGCTCTGTGTATGTAAATGACTTCAATCGCTTCGGGCGGACCTACCGGGTCATGGTCCAGGCGGATGCGCCGTTCCGCCAGCAGGTCGAGGATATCGGCCAACTGAAGGTGCGCAACGCCGCCGGAGAGATGATCCCGCTTGCCGCCTTGGTCAAAGTGACGCGCACCTCCGGCCCTGATCGAGTGATGCACTACAACGGCTATCCCTCGGCGGACATCAGCGGCGGTCCGGCGCCGGGCTATTCGTCCGGCCAGGCCACTACGGCGATCGAGCGGATTCTGGAGGAGACCCTGCCGCCAGGCATGATCTATGAGTGGACGGACCTGACTTTCCAGGAGAAGCAGGGCGGAAATACAGCGCTGCTCATCTTCCCGTTGGCGGTTCTGCTGGCCTTCCTCATTCTGGCCGCTCAGTACAATAGCTGGTCCTTGCCTTTTGCAGTCTTGTTGATCGCGCCGCTGGCCCTGCTCTCCGCCATCGTGGGGGTCTGGGTTTCCGGCGGCGACAACAACATCTTCACCCAGATCGGCTTTGTCGTCCTGGTCGGTCTGGCGGCCAAGAATGCGATCCTGATCGTGGAGTTCGCACGGGCCAGAGAAGATGACGGCGTCGATCCGCTCAACGCCGTGCTGGAGGCGGCGCGCCTTCGTCTACGGCCCATCCTGATGACGTCGCTCGCCTTCATCGCTGGGGTCGTTCCCCTGGTGTTGGCGTCCGGCGCTGGGGCCGAGATGCGCCAGGCCATGGGCGTCGCTGTCTTCGCAGGCATGATCGGGGTGACCTTGTTCGGCCTGATCCTGACGCCTGTTTTCTACGTCGCCGTTCGCCGTTTCGCCCTGAGAGGGAAGCCAAGGCCGCAGGCGGCAACGCCGACGATCTCGGACTGAGCGTCGTCTCTTCTTGCGCCCCATCCGTCGCCAAGTTCACGGCGGATGGGGCGATCTCAGCCATATTTCCAGAGGATCGCCATGTTTGCTGTTCTTCCGTCCGCGCCGCTGCGAAGCCGAGCGCGCTTTCGCACCCCGAGGTTGTTTCATGGCTCCGCCCTGGCGGGTATCGCCCTCCTTGGCGGATGCGCCCTTTCTCCCGCCTATCAGCGCCCCGCCGCGCCTGTTGAAAGCGCCTTTCCAAGCGAAGGCGTCTATGCCCGGACCCCGGCGGCCTCTTCTGGCGCGACCGTGACGGACATCGGTTGGCGAGAGTTCTTCAAGGACCCGATCCTGCATGATCTGATCGCCGATGCGCTCCAAAACAATCGAGACATACGTATCGCCGCGCTGAACGTAGAGGCTGCGCGCGCGACCTATCGTATTCAGCGCGCCGAGCTGGCGCCGCAACTTGACGGCGTCGCATCGTCCGCCTCGCAACGCACGCCGGGATTCTTGACGGCGTCCGGAACGCCGGAGATCGCGCGCTCCCATCAGATCTCGGCGACGGTCAGTGCTTGGGAGCTTGATCTGTGGGGTCGGATTCGCAGCCTGAACGATCAGGCCCTCGCGTCCTATCTGGCGCAGGAGGAAACGCGCACCTCGGCTCAACTCGCCCTCATCGCCGAGACGGCCAACGCCTATCTGACCTTCCGCGCCGATCAGGCCCTGTTGAGATTGGCGGAAGAAACGGTCCAGACCCGGCGACAGTCCTACGCCCTCATGAGCGCGCGTGTCGCCGCTGGCGAGGCCAGTCTGATCGAAGCGCGCCAGGCCGAGGCCGAGTTGCGCGCGGCGGAAGCGGAGCGTGAGGCCTATGCGCGGCAGGTCGCGCGTGATCGGAACGCTCTTGCGCTGCTGGCAGGCGCTCCGCTTACGCTGGCGCAGAATACAGCGCTCGATCTGGACGCAGGGTTTTCGGTTGACTGGGCCATTGCCGACTTGCCGCCGGGGTTGCCGTCAAAGTTGCTGCTGCGGCGTCCGGACGTGCGCGCGGCCGAGCAGGCGCTGATAGCGGCGAACGCCCACATCGGCGCGGCGAGGGCGGCCTTCTTCCCCACGGTCAGCCTGACAGGATCGAGCGGCACGGCCAGCAATGATCTCGATGATCTCTTTTCTTCCGGCGCGCGGACTTGGAACTTCACGCCTCAGATCACAGCGCCTGTTTTTCGCGGCGGGGCTCTCCGAGCCAATCTCGAACGCGCGCGTCTGATGGAGCAGATAGAGGTCGCCCGTTATGAGCGGACGATCCAGGCGGCGTTCCGCGATGTTGCGGACGGGCTCGCGGGGCAGGCGACCCTGAACGACCAGATCCACGCGGAGGGGTTGCGCGTCGCGGCCAGCGAAACGGCCTATCGCATGGCCGAGCAGCGCTATCGTGAGGGCGAGGACAGCTATCTCTTCGTTCTTGAGGCCCAGCGAACGCTCTATGGCGCGCAGCAGGCCCTGATCCGGGCGCGTCTGGCGCGGCAAAGCAATCTGACGAATCTGTACAAGGCGCTAGGCGGCGGTTGGGTAGAACACGCGATGTGAAAGAAAGAGGCGCGCCGTGGTGCGGCGCGCCTCCGGGTCGACTGGATAGCGAAGGCTAACGCAACTAGGCTTCGCGCTTGGCCAGCCAGGCCCTCATCATCGCGATCTCGGACTCCTGAGCGGAGACTACAGCGCGAGCCAGTGCGATCGCCTCAGGATCGGAGCCATGCTCGAGGACCACCTTGGCCATGTCGATAGCGCCCTGGTGATGGGGAATCATGCCCCGCATGAAGTCCGTGTCCGCGTCGCCGGTGAGCGTGATCGTCATCTCGGCGTGCATTCGGTCATTCGCGGCTTGATAGGCGGCGATCACCGGGTCAGTCGCGTCGACGGTTCGTTCTAAGGTGTGGCTGGAATGATCCATGACGTCATCTCCTGTTGTGATTGAGCAGGAGATGACGCCGCTTCCAACGCTGGGAGGGTCAAGGGCTCTAGAGACGCGCCACCGCGCCGCGGCGGGGACGGATGGAACGATCCTCGTCCGCCTTGCCGGTCTCGAGGCTTTGCAGAATGGGGCAGTGGGGCCGGTGGTCGCCATGGCAGGCGTTGACCAGCATGGTCAGAGAATGGAGCATTTCCTTCAGGTCCTTGATCTTTTGTTGAAGGCCATTGATGTGACCCTGCGCCATCTGCTTGACCTCAGCGCTCTGCCGGCTCTCGTTGCGCCAGAGACTCAGAAGATCGCCGATCTCTGCGACCGAGAAACCGAGGTCCCGAGCGCGCCGAATGAAGCGCAGCATATGGACGTCGTCGTCCGAATAGTCGCGATAGCCTGAAGGCCTCCGATCAGCCGCGGGGATAAGGCCGATCTGCTCATAGTAGCGGATCATCTTGGCCGATACGCCGGATTCTCTCGAAGTCTTGCCGATATTCATCGATTTCCTCCCAGGAAAGGCGGGCGGCTGACGGGGAGATCGGCCGCCAGGTTGTTGTTAGTGAGGGGCTTTGAACGTGCGCAGCCGCAGCGCATTGCCCAGCACGAAAACGCTCGAAAGGGCCATGGCGCCGGCGGCGAACACGGGCGACAGCAGGACGCCGTAGGCCGGATAAAGCAGGCCCGCAGCGACCGGGATAAGTGCGGTGTTATAGGCGAAGGCCCAGAACAGGTTCTGCCGGATGTTGCCGATCGTCGCCTTGGACAGGGCGATGGCGTTCGGTACGCCCTGGAGACTGCCGGACATGAGGACCACGTCGGCCGCTTCGATGGCGATGTCGGTCCCGGTGCCGATGGCGAGACCCACATCAGCCTCGGCCAAGGCCGGCGCGTCGTTGATGCCGTCGCCGACGAAGGCGACCTTGCCATGCTTGGATCGCAGGCGGCGGACCGCATCGACCTTGCCGTCCGGCAGAACCTCAGCCACCACCTCGTCAATGCCCAGGCGGGCGGCGATGGCGCCTGCCGTGCGGGCGTTGTCGCCCGTGATCATCGCCACCTTGAGGCCGAGCCCGTGCAGAGCCTTGATCGCTGCGGGCGTCGCCGACTTGATCGGATCCGCCACGGCGATGATGGCGGCGAGCCGTCCGTCGATCGCGGCGTAGAGGGGCGACTTGCCTTCATCGCCCAGCCGCTGCGAGATGGGCGCGAACGCCTTCACATCATGGCCCAGCTCGGCCATGTAGCGATCTGCGCCGATCTCCACGCGGGCGCCTCCGGCTACAGCCTTGACGCCGAATCCGGTGACGGAGTCGAACTCCGCCACCGCCGGCAGGGACAGGCCTTCCGCCTTGGCGGCTTCCACGATGGCGCCGGCGATCGGATGTTCCGAGCGGGATTCGACGGCGGCCACGAGGCTGAGCACCTGGGCGCGATCGAAGCCGGAGGCGAGCTCCATATCCGTCAGCGACGGCTTGCCTTCGGTCAGGGTGCCCGTCTTGTCCAGGGCCACGACCTTGGCGTCCTTGAGGAGTTGCAGGGCCTCGCCCTTGCGGAACAGGACGCCCAGTTCGGCGCCTCGGCCGGTGCCCACCATGATGGAGGTCGGCGTCGCCAGGCCCATGGCGCACGGGCAGGCGATGATCAGGACGGCCACGGCGTTGACCAGGGCGAAGGTCAGGGCGGGAGAGGGGCCGAACGAGAGCCAGGCCGCGAACGTCAGAGCCGCGACGACGAAGACCGCGGGCACGAACCACATGGTGACCCGATCGACCAGGGCCTGGATCGGCAGCTTGGACCCCTGAGCCTCCTCGACCATGCGGATGATCTGCGACAGCACCGTGTCGCCGCCGACCGCCGTAGCGCGATAGGCGATGGCGCCCTTCTGGTTGACGGTGCCGCCGACCACCCCGCTGCCCGGCGACTTGGCGACCGGAATGGGCTCTCCAGTGATCATCGACTCATCAACGTAGCTGGAGCCTTCGATCACTTCGCCGTCGACCGGCAGGCGCTCGCCGGGGCGAACCTCGATGACGTCGCCAGCGGCGACCGAGGCAATCGGCAGGTCGACGGTCTCGCCGCCCCGACGGACGCGCGCGGTCTTGGCCTGAAGACCGGCCAGGCGCTTGATCGCTTCCGACGTCCGGCCCTTGGCGCGCGCTTCTAGCAGGCGGCCCAGCAGGATCAGGGTGACGATGACGGCGGCGGCCTCGAAATAGACGTTGACCGTTCCGGGGGGCAGGATGCGAGGCGCGAAGGTCGCGACCAGCGAATAGCCGTAGGCCGCCAGCGATCCGACCGCCACGAGGGAGTTCATGTCGGGGGCCAGACGCCAGAGCGCCGGCAGGCCTTTCTTGTAGAAGCGAATGCCCGGGATGAAGAGGACAAGCGTCGTCAGGGCGAACTGGACGTACCAGTTCATCTGCATCCCGATCGTGGATTCGATCAGGTGGTGCACGCCGGGGATGAGGTGGGATCCCATCTCCAGCAGAAAGACCGGCAAGGTAAGGAAGGCGGCAATGGAGAAGTCCCGCGTCAGTTCGCGCCGCTCGGCTTCCTTCTTCTCGTCGCGTTCGTCGCTGTCGTCTGCGCCGCCGGAGGACGCTTCGATCAGCCTCGCCTCATAACCGGCGTCCCTGACGGCGGCGATGAGGGCGGAAGACTCGGCGTTCCCTTGAACCGAGGCGCGCTCGGTCGCTAGGTTGACGGCGGCCTTGGTCACGCCGGGAACGGCCGCCAGAGCCCGTTCGATGCGTCCCACGCAGGAGGCGCAGGTCATGCCCTCAATCGACAGTTCCGTGCCGCCGGAACCGCCGGATGGAACAGCGTAGCCTGCGCTTTCCACGGCGGCGACCAGCCGCTTGCGGTCGACGGGCCCGTCCGTCGTGACGCTGGCGCGCTCCGTCGCAAGATTGACCGATACGGTCGCCACGCCGGGCACAGCCTGCAAGGCGCGCTCTATGCGTCCCACGCACGATGCGCAGGTCATGCCCTCGATCGGCAGCGTCGTCGCTGCCGCCAGATCCATTGTTCGAACAGGGGCGTTCATGGCCGCTTCCTTTCTCGTTCCGAGTTCAAGCTGCGGCCGAGGCTGAGGCTTCCAGCCATGGGAAGGTCAAGGGTCTTATCTGCTTCGCGGAGGTGGTTGACCCTCCCAGGGTTGGAGGCCCCAGTTCAGGCGACATGAGACCCAAACCAAGGAGGAATCTCATGGAGCTCAGAATAGAGAGCATGACTTGCGGCGGATGCGCCAAGTCGGTGACGCGGGCCGTCCATTCGGTCGATCCGCATGCTGATGTCACCGCGGACCCGGTCGCTCGCACGATCAAGGTTAAGACGACGGTGACCGTCGACGCTATTCAGGACGTGCTGGAAGAGGCCGGCTATCCGGCTACCCTGATCTAGGTCGACTCAATTTCTCGTCGACCGACACCGCCGGGCTGCAGATTTGCAGCCCGGCCTTTCGCTTCAGCGCATCGTCTTCGGCCGCGGCTTATTCAGCCACGACCGATCGATTAGCGGTAAAAAATACATCCGCGTGCATGTCGCTACGACGCAGGCCGGCAGCGAACGCTGCCGCCATCGTGGCCTCCACCATGGACGGGGGACCTGCGACATAAGCCTTCCATCCCATAAGATCAGGCAGGTCTTGCGCCATCGCCTGGGTCACCAGCCCCGCGCGATAGGCGGGCGTGGGGCTGTCGGACAGCACGGGCGTGAAGGCGAGGTCGGGATGGACTCGCGCGAGCGCCTGGAAATGTTCAAGGCTATAAAGATCGCGTTCGGCGCGGGCGCCGAAATAAACGTGGATCGGTTGTCTCATTCCCTGGACGAGTGCCGTTTCCACGATCGATTGGATCGGCGCTAGGCCGGATCCGCCCGCGATGCACAGGATGGGGCCAGGATGGTCCTGGCGCAGGAAGGAGGAGCCCAGCGGCAGGTCGAGGCGGGCCTTGTCGCCGATCTTCAGGGCTCCATGAACATAGCCTGAGGTCCTGCCTTCCGGCACCCGCCGAATATGAAACTCCAGAGTGTCCTGCCCCGGCGTATTGGCCATCGAGTAGCTGCGACCAGGCGCGCCCTTGAAACGCACCTGGGCGTATTGTCCGGCGTCGAAGAATAGCGGTCGTCCTTCTTCGAGCGAGACTCGAACTCGCTTGATGTCATGGGTCAGGTCGTCCAGCCCGACCACCACGCCGCCTACGCCGTATGCAGGTTCCACGGCGGCGGCATCGCCCAGCCAGGCCACTGTCGCCGGGGTGCGGGGCTGGGTCCTGCAAGCCAGGATCAGGCCTTCGGCTTTCTCATCGTCAGACAAGGCGAACCTGGTGTGGGGGAGCAGTTCGACCCGTCCTTCGATCAAACGGGACTTGCAACCGCCGCAGCGCCCCGACCGGCAACCGTGAGGGTAGGCGACGCCAGCGGAGATCGCGGCCTCCAGTAGGGTTTGTCCTTCGGCGACTTCCACCGTGGCTCTGGCTTGGCGGATACGAACGCGCATGGGTTCATCCGTCCTGCCGTTCTTGTGTAAGGCCGAGAGCCTTCATCAGGCCGGGCTTCTGGACCTGGAAAGTTCCGTAGAAGACGGCGTCGCTGACGATGCTGATCGGCGCGACCCGCACCCCCGTTCGGGCCTTGGCCTCATCGGCGATCTTTGGGTCTGTCAGGTCGCGCTCTTCGTATTCGACGCTCTGTTCGGCAAGCCACCGCTTGAGGGCGTGGCAGTCCGGGCAGGTCGGGGTGGTGTATATCAGAACGGGGCTGGCGGTCATCGTTTGGCTTTCAAACTATCCGAGGCTTCCTGCCGCCTGACGCAGCGCTTAGGCGAAGCGTAGGACGACATCGCCAGCGTGCGGCTTCCAGCGGTGGCAAGGTCAAGTAGGAGTTGTTCGCCAAGTTCGGAGGCCTTGAGATTGCGGCGGGCATCGGCGCCAATCTTTGCCCGCAGGGCCTGCCAACTGGACGCTTACGTTTCGGCTTATCTGCGCCTGTGGGCTTCATCGTCTGATCGGACACTGATCCTGATGCCGTCATCGCGGGCAAAACTGTGGACATCGCGAAGGTCCACTTCTCGGCGGGAAGCAGATGACCAGTTTTGGCGCTCAGTGGAAGTCCCGGGATCCCGGTAGAATGCGCACGTGACGCGGGTGGCGGTGCGGTTGATGTCGCGGCGTTTGCGGGTGGGCGACGATGTCGGCGCGGGCCAGTTGGATGTCGGTTTCGTGGTCTTCTGACAGGCGGGACAACTCTGCGCTGCGGTCGATGACGCGGCGGGCGACGACATGGACGACGCCTTCGGGGCTTTTCTCGACCAGGCCTTCGACCTGCATCAGGCGGGCGCCCATGACCTCGCGTCGGAACTGGTCCAGCATCCGCGCCCACAGGACGACGTTGGTGATGCCGGTCTCGTCCTCCAGGGTGACGAAGACGGCGTTGCCCTTGCCGGGGCGCTGACGGACCAGGACCACGCCGGCGACCTGCACCAGGGAGCCGCCGCGCTTGGCTTCGGTTTCGGCGCAGGTCAGGACGCGGTTGGAGGCGAAAACGGGGCGCAGGATGGCCATGGGGTGGGCCTTCAGCGACAGGCGTGCGGTCTGGTAGTCGGCGGCGACGTGTTCGCCCAGCGGCATCAGGGGTAGATGGGCGTCGGGCTCCGCACCCAGTTCGCGCGCGCCGCGCTCGCGCGCTTCGGCGGCGGCGAACAGGGGCAGGGGATCGTCGTCGGGCAGGCGGCGCACAGCCCACAGGGCCTCGCGACGGTCCTGGCCCAGGGAGCGGAAGGCGTCGGCATCGGCCAGCTTGCGCATGGCGGCGGCGGGCAGTTCAGCGCGCCGGGCCAGGGTTTCGACATCGGCGAAGGGCGCCGCGGCCCGCGCCGCCGACAGAGCCTTGGCCCAGTCCTCCCTGAAGCCGTCGATCTGGCGCAGGCCCAGGCGCAGGGCAGGGGCGTCCGCTGGCCCTTCCAGACTGTTGTCCCAATCGCTGTGCGAGATGTCGATAGGGCGCACCTCGACCCCGCCGACTTCCTGCGCCTCGCGCACGATCTGGGCGGGGGCGTAAAAGCCCATGGGCTGGCTGTTCAGCAGGGCGCAGGCGAAAGCCGCCGGGTGGCGGTGCTTGATCCAGGAAGAGACATAGACCAGCCGGGCGAAGCTGGCGGCGTGGCTCTCGGGAAAGCCGTAGGAGCCGAATCCCTTGATCTGTTCGAAGCAGCGCCGCGCGAAGTCAGGATCATAGCCGCGCGCGATCATCCGCCCGACCATGCGGTCTTCGTAGGTGTGCAGGGTCCCGTCGCCCCGGAACGTGCCCATGGCCTTGCGCAGGCCGTTGGCCTCGGCGTCCGTGAACCGGGCGGCGACCATGGCGACCTTCATGGCCTGTTCCTGGAACAGGGGCACGCCGAGGGTCTTGTGCAGCACCTGTTCCAGTTCGTCGGGCGGGCCGTGATTTGGGGAGGGTGAGGAATAGACGACTTCCTCCACACCGTTGCGGCGACGCAGATAGGGGTGAACCATGTCGCCCTGGATCGGACCGGGACGAACGATGGCGACCTGGATGACGAGGTCGTAGAGACAACGGGGCCGCAGCCGCGGCAGCATGTTGATCTGGGCCCGGCTCTCCACCTGAAACACGCCGATGGACTGACCTCTGCACAGCATATCGTAGACGGCCGGGTCTTCGCGCGGGAGGGTGTGCAGTTCCCAGTCCTCGTCTTCATGCGCGCGGATCAGGTCGAAGGCCTTGCGGATGCAGGTCAGCATGCCGAGCGCCAGAACATCGACCTTCATCAGGCGCAGGGCGTCGATGTCGTCCTTGTCCCATTCGATGAAGGTGCGGTCGGGCATGGCGGCGTTGCCGATGGGGACCATCTCGTCCAGCCGGTCCTGGGTCAGGACGAAGCCCCCGACATGCTGGCTGAGATGGCGGGGGAAGTTCAGCAGACGAGACGCCATCTCGACCGCGCGGGCGATCAGGGGATTGGCTGCATCCAGTCCCGCCTGAACGACGTGGCGATCGCCGATCTCGGTCCCCCAACTGCCCCAGTGGCTGGAGGCCAGACGAGCGGTGACGTCTTCGGTCAGACCCAGGACTTTCCCGACTTCGCGGATGGCGCTGCGGGGACGGAAATGGATGACGGTGGCGGCGATGCCGGCGCGATGGCGGCCATAACGTTCGTAGATATGCTGGATGATCTCCTCGCGCCGCTCGTGCTCGAAATCCACGTCGATGTCGGGCGGTTCGTTCCGATCCTCGGACAGGAAGCGTTCGAACAGCAGATCGGACTCCATCGGGTCCACCGAGGTGATGCCCAGGACATAGCAGACCGCCGAGTTCGCCGCCGAGCCTCGTCCCTGGCACAGGATGCGCTTGTCTCGCGCCACGCGGACGATGTCGAAGATGGTCAGGAAGTAGCGGGCTATCTTCTTGCGGGCGATGAAGGCCAGTTCCTTGTCCAGCAAGACCCGAACCTTGTCGGGAACGCCGTCGGGATAGCGCATGGCGGCATGACGGGCGGTCAGGTTCTTCAACCAGGCTTGGGGATTCCAGCCCGGCGGGACCGGCTCTTCCGGGTATTGGTAGCTGAGTTCGGACAGGTCGAAGCTTGCCCGCGACAGGAAGGCGGTCGTCTCGGTCACCGCCCCGGGCGCGTCTTTGAACAGACGGGCCATTTCGTCCACGGGTTTCAGCCAGCGTTCAGCGTTGGCCTCCAGTCGACGGCCGGCGGTCTCGATGGTCGCGCCTTCGCGGATGCAGGTCAGGACGTCCTGCAGGTCGCGGTCCTCGGGAGCGGCGTAGAGGACGTCGTTGAGCGCCAGCAGGGGAACCTCCGCCCGCTCCGCCATGGCCTTGAGCCGGGCCAGCCGGCGCCGGTCGTCGCCGCGCCTGTGCAGGGCGGCGCCCAGCCAGACCGCGCCCGGCGCTGCTTCGGCCATGCGGGCCAGCACCGCCTCTAGCCCTGTCAGCCGATCGGGCGGGACGAGGATCAGCAGCAGATCCTCAGGATCGGTCAGCAGGTCGCGCAGGCCGATCTCGCACTCGCCCTTCTTCGCCCGGCGATTGCCCAGGGTCAGCAGGCGCGTCAGCCGACCCCAGCCCGCCCGCGTCTCCGGGTAGGCGATGACGTCCGGCGCCCCGTCGTTGAAGACCAGCCGCGCGCCGGTCAGCAGGCGGAAGTCGGCCGCGCGGCGCTTCACCTCCTCGGACAGGGTCGGATCGTTCAGCGGGTCCTCGATGAAGGCGATCTCGCCGGGACTGCCGCCGTCGCGCACCCTGTCGGGCGGGGCCAGGCCCTCGACGCGTATCTCCTTCAGCGCGCTCCAGGCCCGCACCACGCCCGCCACGGTGTTGCGGTCGGCCAGCCCCAGTCCGGTATGACCGCGCAGGATCGCGGTCAGCACCAGGTCCTTGGGATGCGAGGCGCCGCGCAGGAAGGAGAAGTTGCTGGCCGCCGCCAGTTCGGCGTAGGCGCCGCAAGGGTCGGGCCTGCTCATGCGAACAGGCCGTGGATGAACCAGCGCGGTTCGAGCGTTTCGCCATAGAGGCCCTGGCGGAAGAGCCAGAAGCGACGGCCGTCCCGGTCCTCGACCCGGTAATAGTCGCGGGTGCGCTGGTTCGGGGCGCGCCACCATTCGCCGCTGATCCGCTCGGGCCCTTCTGCGCGCGTCACCTCGTGCAGGACGCGGCGCCAGCGGAACTTCAGCGGGTAGCCGTCGGGCACCTCGGCCAGGGTTTCGACCGGCTGGGGCGGGTCGAACATCTGCAGGGGGCGCAGGGGCGGATCATCGGGATCAAGGTCGGGCCAGGTCTCGTCGCCATGACGGGCGGCGGCCGGAACCAGTCGCGCGGCGCGTTCGGGAATGTGCGAGGCGAAGGGTTCGAAACGCAGCACCGCCTCCGGCCCCAGACGCGCGGTCAGCCGATCGATCAGGCGGCTGAAGGCCTCCTCGCCGGGCGTCTCGCGCTCCAGCCCTTGCTGGGTCGGCGCCAAAGCCTGGGTCCAGGGCACGGACATCCGCATCTGATCGAAGCCGAAGCCGGGCTCGAGCGGGGCGGCCAGGGCCGCCATCCGC